>Ga0123354_10020017_pt1 | contig 10518 bp, 4 predicted proteins | sample TergutLab28metaG_2_FD_97872 | JGI IMG/M metagenome (GOLD analysis project Ga0123354, IMG submission 97872) | Labiotermes labralis P4 segment gut microbial communities from Petit-Saut dam, French Guiana - Lab288 P4 | ecosystem: Host-associated > Arthropoda: Insects > Digestive system > Gut ...
ACACACCAACACACACACCACACACACCACACACACACCACACACACACACCACACACACACACACACACACACACACCCACACAGACACACACTCTCGCAAAGTCTCCTCTTAACGAGTGATCAGCCCGTCGCAGGACCGCTACCCACACAACACCCAACAAACTCAAGAAACAGACATCTGTGTCCTCAGCAAGATTCGGCCACGCGATCCCAGTAATCGGGCGGCCGACTACCTACGCCTTAGGCCGCATTGATACCGGCTTCGGCCACAACTACCGTTTAGTTAATGTAATTAATGAGGAAATATTTATTATGAGAATCAGAGGAAACATTTCTACATGTCCCCGAAAATTGCAGAATTTCATAACGATTTACCATGTGGAAGGTTTAGTAACTGCAAATGTTACGTTAATTGCACTACTGCGTTATATACATAGAATTGTATCTCGTAGTTTCATACTGTCGACATAGGAGCGTTGAGCACGTGATAAATGGTTGCTATGAAATATATAAAGGAATTTATAGTACATTTCAATACAAAATTTCATGCGTCTAACAGAAATCTTTCATTAATGCTTAGCATTAAACTTTCTTTCTTTCTTTCTTATTCTGACCTCTTTCTGCATAATCATATTCGGTGTGGAAGGTTATTGTTGAACCTGATCACACTCAATGACACACATAAGCACACACACATGCGGTAGGACTCCCCTGTACGAAGGATCGGCCCATCAAAGGTCCTCTACCTGAAGACACACGACTTTCACAAGAGACAAATTTATCCCCGGCGAGTTTCGAACCCGCAATTCAAAAAGCATGGGGCCGCGACCTAGGCGCGGCTACTGAGATCGTCTTTAGCATTAATGAAAGACAGATACAAATTTCTTACGAACCTTGCCAAATTTTGTAAGAACCTCATATTGGTGGTAGATAATTACAAGTACCTAGGTGAAGTGGAGTCTAGTGGTGCGGTGTTCGTAATTTGGTGAAATCTATTGGTCAGTTGAAACGTTATTAAGGGACACACAGGCATAACCTTACCATTACAGCCTGTTGGGCCTCACATAATTAGGAAAGGAAGCTAAAATATCATATATTATTCCTGCCGTTTGGAACACTGTGGCACTAAACAAACGTGAAAATTTCTAAAATTTTATGTTAGATATCAGAAGCGGGGAGATCTCAGCCAGGATAGTGAGTGGGCTCGGGGCTGTGGAACAGAGGATTTGCTGTTTCATTCCTAGCAGAAGCAAAACATTTTTGCCTTTTCCACTGTCTAAACCGAAAGTGGGCCCACGCAACCTCCTACTAAAAATACTATGGTTCCTTTTCGCGGAGATAAAGCGGCCAGAGCGTGAGGACAATTTAATTGTAGGTTGTTCAGAAATTTAAATTATTGGAACTATACCCCACACTGTTTAACGGCGGTGAACATAGACAAATATACTGTTTTATAGGGCTGTTGAGTCATCACATAAGTGAATAAAGAGCTGACTATTGCCAACATAACGCTACACTATACACCGCTGTAAAAGGTAAAGTGATCTCATTACAGGCCCGGTGTGGCCTAGAGGGTGGGTAGAGGTATAGCTGTACTCTTACATGACCGTGGCACTAGAAGGAGGTGAGTGGTCAGCAGCACGCTCCGGGCGTACTTTACCCCCGGGAAAGACCCGGTCCCCATTTTACAGGAGGCAGGCTGGGCCCCAGGGTCGGTCTGGATGGGCGGAAAATCTCGTCCCCATCGGGATCCGATCCCGGACTGCCCAGCCCGTAGCTCAGTCGCTATACCGACTGAGCTACCGGGCCCACACACACCGCTGTGTTTACTTAATTTTATGACACGAATCCATCTTTTGATATCCAGCAATGCGCGTAAATGTACAAAAGTCTCTTATGAACACATGGAAGGAATATTATAATTTCATAAATTTATATATATATATATATATAAATTATCGGCTTCACTGCCATATCTCATTGCTCAGTGCACAGTCGTGAATTATTTAAAATCTTTTAACATATATTTTTTTAAAGTCACAGTGTTCTGGTCTTCTTCAGGGGTATCGTCCATATCAACAAATGAAGCAGACTGTAGTTAGTAACTAATAAAAGCTTGTTGTTTGTTTAAAATGAAAATGAAATTATACTGTAGCTCCTCGTTGTCTTCTATCAACATCCAGTCATGTCTCGACACTAATCCTTTTCAAATCCACGTGTGTCTGTGTGCGGTTCACTGTAACGTGTGTGTTCGATACAGCAGCTGCTCTGAAAGCTTCACATTGATACCAAGTTTTTGTACTCGCCTCTTGTTTTATTGTTGGCATTTAGAAATTCTGCATGTCTACTGTGCATAGCTTTTATGCTAATGTTTCCTTTTTTTATTTGGCTGATGATATAATACATATTTTGTTCCTAAGGGATCAAACAGCGCATGTGTGTGCATCTCAGCATTTTATCTGAAGACGTAAGCAGAACTCGGCTGCGAAGCGCTCGTTTAGATTGACACAGTGGATTAAGTCTAAATAACAGTAACATATTTATTAATTTTTTCTAATTTTTCATCGTCTAATGTATTCAAATTAAAGCAATAAATATAACACGACGTTTCAGGGGCACCGTCAGCAGGCTTGCTTTGTAACAATATATATTGACACAATACCATATATTGACACAATAACATATATTGACACAATTACAAACAGTGTTCTGTTTTAACAACTAAAGTCCAATCAGTAAAAAAATGACGGTTCAAGGACAGTGTATGAATGATGTAAACAAGATTTTCGTTTTATATCTGACGTCTGATCGCCAACCCGGGTCAAGCCTGGGTTTGAAATGTTTAAGTTTCCCCAAATTTGAACCAAAATCCTTTCCAGGGTTTTAGTTTCTCAACAGCGAAGTTAATGGATATTTAAGTCTTTTCGGACATTACGCCTTGTAGAGTGGTTAAGTATCTACGTACGTTTCGGAGAAACATTGTGCATCTATCTTCACTGTGGTCCCCAGCGCCCCATGTATATTCCTGTTTAAGATTTACCTATAGAGGAACCCTAAGAAATCAACCGAAATGTCTGATGAATGACAAATGCGTATTAAAAATAAGCCTCATTGAAGTTAATGATGGAATCCTTTCAGATTTAATGTAGGTTAGGTTATGTTGTTTAAAAGCTATTTACACCACGTCGAAACAGAAATGTCTTCTAGTTGTGGCTTACAAATTCAGTTGTTCTCAGTATTCATTTAGTGCTTAAATAAAACGTTATTCCAGGCGCCGTGAAATTAGCCTCCACATTTAATACGTGGCCAGTCTGTGAGCAAAATTTGTTTCAGAAATCAGTCGACTTTTAACAGTGACAGACATTGAAACATTCAAACTGCAAAGCAACAAATTATTTTTCTATTCCACGTGATGTTTTGTGTGCTGAGAACGTGCTTTGAGAATTTCGATGTATTTTATTTGAACTACATCGGAATTTGCTGTTACATTCTGTGTGTGAGAAGCGAAAATTAATATTCGCATTCAAGCTAACTTTTGACCAATACAAAATGTATTACCCTGTCTCTATTTTGAATTTATTTTATCTAGTTTGGTTTAGAATAAGTTCAGTCATCTAGTTTCGTTATTTTGTACCACTCCAATAAACCTTCGGTGTAAAATAGATCCTGGGGTTCCCCAGCACTTTAGTGCTTTCGGCCTGCACATTCATTTTGTAAACAAACTGATGAATATGAATTTTAAAGTCTTTAATTGCATTTTTGTTCTCCTCAGAATTTTGTGCGTAATCGGCACAGAGTTAATTATCATTCTAAATAGCCAATAATAAAAATTCGTTTTTCCTATATATATATATATATATATATATATATATATATATATATATATATATATATATATGCTCACATATTTTCTCTTTAAAAAATGGTTATATCTTAGAAGGTTTATTTTATTGTCGTAACAAAAAGGTAGCTTTCATCCTACAGGAATTTTCGTGAAACTTACATGTAGATACAAATCAGGAGTTTGAAGACCAAAGCTCTAGATATTTTCGTAACATAACTAATTATTACACCCACAAACTATTTTTACGTGACTTTTTCAGAGGCATATGCGATCAGTTTTTTTTAGGCGTATTCGCGAAATTGCGAAAAGTGAATATCGTCATATCTGTCTGTTCGTTTGTCCATCCGTCCTCATGGAACAATTCGGCTCCCATTTATCAGATTGTTGTGAAATTCTATTTATGAGTGTTTTTTTTTCAAAAATCTGCCAGTTTTGTTACAATATCACATGAGCAACGGTACTTTACAGGAACACCAACATCCATTTTTGATCATATCTCTGACTTCTTCCTAGAAAGATGAATGTTTCGGGCAAAAGTTGTAGAGAAAACACTTTTTATGTCCAGTAACTTATTTTCGATAGTCGTGCTATCTATGAGATAATGTGAAAAGGTGCTGTACAGCTCGACAGGCTACAGATGGCAATATGGTTCACACCTTTTGCATGCGGAATACCTAAGGTTACAGACGCACACGGAGAATATTTAATACTTGTTGCTGTTCGTTGCAACAATGGTTACACGTACGTGTCTGAATGTTACGTTTTACGTACGTGGCCTGTCTTGTTAATTGTATACAAATCCGAGTTACGTGACTTCTTTGTGGTATTCAGACAAAAATTGAGATAGGTCTTTCTGTATGTCTTACCACGACGACAGAATTCTGCAAGGAATTTGACCATCCGCTTCCTGTTTCGTTATTCCCAAAATACTCTTAAAGATGCACCACAGCAGTAAAGAAAATGAGTTTTAAATGTAGACTAATATGAATAAGGGAAGCTAACTGTTATAATTTGGCTTATGAAGTTCTCCCTGCAGCGAATATTTATTTTATAAGCATTCTTTCCGTGGTGTGAATGGGATTAGAGGGTCCAGGATCACTATTATGAAAATGTACGAGAAAGAAAGCAGAAGAAGATATAAGCATGGGAGGGATAAAATGAGATCGGAAGACACAACAGAGAGGATGAACGGAAGAACTGTTGTCTGGGGTATGAGTACTGCCATTGTTGGGGATGTATATGTATATGTATACACCGTAGTGGCTGAAAATTGGACGTGGCAAGGAGGCATAAGAGCAGAGTGAAATGTAAGACAGCTCATTCTAACACAATTACTTCCCGCTTCATGCCTCGTCCTTTGTGATGTTGAAATCAACTACTACATAATCTCTAGGTTGCTCTGTAAGAAAGCAGGGATGTCGTACAGAAAACCCTCATACCCGGTAGATCATTTTACTCTAATGGAAGCCAGCTTTAAGGAATTTGGTGTATGCCAGTAGTGATGTTTACTGCTGTAGCTCGCCAAATGCAGTTCTGAAATTCTTTAGAAGTTACAGGAAGTTGTAACTGAAGCAAGGAGTGCAAAACTTTCACGCAGATATTTTATTTTCAGTTTTATTCCGAGGACATCAGTCAGTATAAATTAATGTTTTCTTCGCCGTTGTTCTTGGAAGAATAGAAACCGAATAATTCACATTTTGGTGGACTGTGTTACGTCACCGTACAGCCTGGTAGGGGGAGGGGGGCACGCGGTGACGCAGTTGGTTGATTCACTGCTCTACAAGCCGGAAGGTCGCGGTTTCAATTCCCGATGGTGTCATTGCAATTTTTTATTGGCATAATCCTTCCGGTCGCACTATGACCCTGGGATTGACTCAGCCTCTAACAGAAATGAGTACTAGGAATATTTCCTGGGAGTAAAGGCGGCCGGTGCGTAGGGCTGACAACCTTACCGCTTTCATGTGCTGATTGTTTTGAAATCTAGGAACCTCAGCTTCCTGGAACCCTCAGGGCCTGTCCAGGCCTGTAATGGGATTATTCTACCTTTACAGCCTGGTAGGACTGCAGCAGTTTCGCTGAGGAATATATAGCCTTCTGCACAAGAGAAAGACACAGTGTGAACTGTCACTGTCATTAAAGTCTCTTACAGAATTGGTACACACGACAAAGGCTTCCTTCTTTGTTTACACAGTGGACCAAGGATGACGACCACATAAAATGTGATACATTCTTGAACATATATTGTGTAAGGAGCAAATTAAATAACACATCTTAAAGACACAACGTGTATCAGTAAACACAGAGTTTTGCGTTATAGAGAGCGGCGTTCCGGTTTAAACCTTATCCTGCCAACGTAGGGCATATGGTGAGCTCCTAATAATGCCAAAAAATGGCAGATGGAATTTAACTCGGCGTTTAAAGTGTTGTTAGCCACCTCCAAGCTGGTCCAGAGGGAAGTTCTGAAGTTGCTTAAATGTTTGTGAATGTAAGTCTTTTACATTTAGTTTATAATTTAACATTGGCCGTAATGGCTTAGACGATATAGTGGCTCGCTACGGACTAGACGGTCCGGGCAACGAAGCCTGGTGGGGGCAGAATATTCTGAGCACGTCCACACCGGCCCTGGGGATCACTGAACCACCTGTACATGGGTTACTGGATTTTTTAAACTGGAATAAATCAGCCGGGCGTGGCGTTGACCACCCACCCCCATCTAGCGCCGATATTTAAAAAAGATAAAGCTGTACGTCTACTCCCACTCTGGGCCTTAATGACCTGTTCTAGGGTGAACACTTTTACCTTTACCTTTACTATTTAACATAAAGAATTTTATCCACAAATTATCCCAAATATGTAATATAATTTAATACACTTGTATTTATCAGTTAAATAATAAACTGAATGGAAAAGAAATTGATATTTTGTACAAATGTCTAACAGTTAAAGCGAAACATGTAGATGTGTTATAAAATAAAGAAAAATATTAATAAATAATTCGTTAGATCTAACGTTTTGTCTCATCCTTATATTGTCAACTCACATCAGTGCCTCTTACTAAGGTGAATTTTTGCAATGATGGAACTGTAAAACAATGTACATAAAAGTACATCTGTAAATTTTTAACAGAGTGGTCGACGTTTCATTTCTGAAGGAGGAACTCTTCAGTCACCGCTGTAAAAGTTTCAAATTTAACCTTCTTATTGTGTGTTTCTGCATCTAAAGTCTCATACCTTTTACTCCAGCTGATGCAGGCCGAAGTTTGCTTGAATCAGAGTGAAAATTTCGTCTGTGAGGTTTCAAGATAAATTATCTGTGACGCAGTTTACGTTACGGTTCAACTTTCCTTAAAGATCGAAGGAGAAAACCAGGATCCGTAGTTATTAAATCCGACCTCTTGTACCTCATGTCACTATGTCTCACGACATGACGTGCTGGTAATTTCCAGAGAAGGAAACCATTTTAATTTCGAAGACGACATTGCAATGGCACCCTTAACGTTGCATTACGTCTTCTGCATGAGCTGGTAGTTTGAGTGAAAAAGTGGAATAGTACACTGTTCAGAAAATTATCTGGGATCTGCTTGTTAGAGGTAATAGAAACATTCGACGTCAATAAATATCACTGTTCAGAGTGTTAACATAAACCTCGCCTTTTGTCTATGAACCGAGAAGTCACAATTTTTAGGCGCGTTCTCAAAATTACGAAAAGGGACTGTTAGTTTCCTCATGTCTGTCCGTCCGTCCGTACGGGATTTGGTAATAAGTATTCTGTTTTTGTAAAAACTAGAACATTTATCGACGAGCAAGTGACTATGAAGTTTTCGTGCACGTGGTACCTGTAGTCTTTAAGCACGTTCGCAGAATTGCGAAAAAGCGCTGTTTGCTTGTCATGTCTGTGTCGCCATCAGTCCGCATGGAACAGCTCGGCTCCCACTGTACGGATTTTCATGAAATGTTGTATTGGAGTATTTTTCGAAAAGTCGTCAGGAAAATTCACGGTTCATTAATATCTGACATAAATAACGGATACTTTACACGAAGACCGATATACATTTTTAACGTTTCTCGTCATATCCCGCTCAGTTCTTTTTTACAATGAGAAATGTTTCAGAAAAAAATTTGCATGGAAAATCAAAACACACATTTTATATTCAAAAACATTTTTCGAAAATCTTAACCGTTTATTAAATAATGTGGAAAAATATTGTAGAGAAGGACAGACCACAGATGACAACACGATGTGTGCGCATTTCACTCTGAATAGCTAAGGCTACAAACAAGCAATCAAAATTTGCAATACGTATTGCTTATCCACTGCAACACTGTTCACACGAACGCACCTCAATGTCATGTAACGCGCAAATTTCCTGTCTTGTTTCCTTTCATTACGAGAACAGAAAAGAATGAAACGTGTACATTCATTTTGTTATCATATCTGATAAAGAGAAAGAACTGGCGTTTTTAAACCTTCTGCATATTGAAAGTATATATTGTCGGTTAAAGTTATGTTTCTGTCTTTTGACCTTCCTTTAGAAGGACTCAAGGCTCTACGTGTTACTTTTAAAGCCAAGTTCGCCCTGTAACATGCCATGAGAACGCACAAGGGACTGCAAGATATTCACATGAAACTGAATTTAGGATTGCCATAACAAAAGCACATTCAACAAGATGAAGACACTTTTCACCAACACATTTAAATTAAATCTATGGAAGAAACAAGTTAAATGTTACATATGGAAGTACAATAAAATAGTAAGTAGCGTCCAGTTGGTTTTTATTCATTAGATTAGATATACTTTGAAAGTTTTGTACATGAATGGACTGGTGGTTTGAAAAATGAAGAATTATTGCTTGCAGTCGCGGAGGATAGGAACATCCTGCTTACAAAAAAACGAAGGAAGTCTAACTGGATGGTACACATGTTTCATAGGAACTTCTTACTAAAACGCGTTATTAAATGAAATAGAGATGGGAAGCGAAGATGAGGAAGAAGAAGTAAGCGGCTGCCGAATGACATTAACGAACAAAGATGATATTTTAATTCGAAAGAGGAAGCAATAAATCGCACGCTGTAGAGAACTCGCTTTGGAATAGTCTATGGAACTCTCGGAAGACAGACTACGTAAAGAATGAACATAATTAGCACTTAATGATAATCTTATATTAGTGAGTGATGTTAGCATTAGTATATAATGTAGTTAATGTACATTTATAAGAGTATCTGTTTGGAAAGTTGTACAATGCATGTGTTCTGGGTTCTACGTTTTCGACCGTATTAAGAACCGTCTGTATTTGTGTTGCTGTTCCTCCTCTCTTCCACACACATTTCCCACTAGATTTGCTCCATTTATGATAGCGTGGGGATATCTCTTCCATTCCTTGTTGGTAGCAGCCCATGTCCTCTGTTATCAGCCTTCATGTCACAAGTTTCTCCATCTCGCGAAAATCTCTTACAATTTTTGCGGAGAGTAATTTGCTTCAGCTCCGGCAAGAGATGGCCAACGCTTGGCGCCAGATCACGGGTGCATGTGCATGCGGCATTCTCTTCAGTTTCGAAATTATAATCTATATCCACTTACTTTGTGGGAAGCTATATAATTTAGTATAGGGCAAAATATTTTTGTCTTCTAAATTTAGGCTTCTAACTCTTTCTGTCATCTCAAAATACGCATATAAATTGGAATTTCCATCAGACGGCGTGATTGTTATTTACCGAGTAAAGGTCTGCATGTTTGTAATGGAGAGTTCTTATTTTTGATGATCACGTATTTGTTGCACAAAGTAGAAAAGTTTCTAGTAATAGACAATTAAGCGGATCAAACAAATGTATGGGGCATATTGCCGTGATAATTTTCTGTGTTTGTTCGTGCTGTGGCCATTGGCGTTTTAAAAAGCAGTTCTTCATTTGGGTGTATGGTTGAAATAACCAGTTAATGAAGCCTAGTCAGTATATACGTTGGGGATTTACAGCAACGAGGCACGTTATGAGTTGGACTTAATCTGTTCTTGCAGCAAAGCCGGGTATTGATGACTGGTGTTTGATGAAAGGCGCACAGGAAGTAATTACCTTTCAAAGTTGACACTCTCTCGAAGCAGGATGCCGGCCGGGCTGACTGACTGGAGGGTTCAGCTCCAATCAGTTCTTGATACAAAAGGCATTTACTTGCACACGTGTATGGCAGCGCTATTGGAAATTATGATTTACTCAAGTCACTCAATATTATCAGGGTAATAGAATTACAGTCTACACTAGTCATCCAGTACTGTTGGGGCAATGAATATCGGTCTTCACTAGGCAATTAATATTGTTAGGATAAGGATATTTAGCGGGCCTCAATTACTGTGAAAGGACACGAGGAATGTATACACTATTTTGGTGCATAATGGTGTTTTGATGATAGAGAGTGAAGGATAATAGTAAAATGCATCTTTGAGTAGTGTAGGTGAATGTAACTGACTCAGTATTGCCTTAACCTTCGGATGCTGGAATTATTTTTTTAATTTTAGCACATTCTGTATATAAAATGTGAATTATACAGGAACAAAATATGTTAGAATTATGAAACAAACTGCATTTTGAAGAGAAAAAAACAGAGTATATACCATGTTTAAAATATTCAGTACCTATATTTGTTGAATAAATATATAAAATGCAACTTTAGAGGTTAGCGGT
>Ga0123354_10020018_pt1 | contig 10518 bp, 8 predicted proteins | sample TergutLab28metaG_2_FD_97872 | JGI IMG/M metagenome (GOLD analysis project Ga0123354, IMG submission 97872) | Labiotermes labralis P4 segment gut microbial communities from Petit-Saut dam, French Guiana - Lab288 P4 | ecosystem: Host-associated > Arthropoda: Insects > Digestive system > Gut ...
CCTCCATTCCCCCGTTACCTCGTCCCTCCTAGGTCCAAATATTCTCCTCAACACCATGTTCTCAAACACCCTCAGCTTCCTTTCCTCCCGCAATGTCAGCGACCAAGTTTCACACCCATACAAGTAATCCGAAATTTACGTAAGTTGGAAATGACCGCACCCCACTTGTTTATCACCCCCATCGATTATGTACACATAAGGTTTTACGATGTCAGGGTACATTATGTGTATCAGTTTTAATACATCAAACACAGAAGTAGAATTAATTTAATAATTAAATTATTAATAATTAAAAACATTAAAGTTGTACTAAATATAATATTAGATAATATCAATATTTAAGAAGAATTTTTTTAGGTAAGTCCGCGTTTACGTAGGTCGCATATGACGTAACTCAAAAACTACCTGTATGTACACGTACACAGAATAAAAAAGAAACTGTAATATCTTCACACGTGGAAACTAAATGACACAAAGAAAATATTCGTGTTCTGAGAGGGAAAAGAATCTGAGAACAGGATAAGATGCATGTTTCATTTAATACGGGTTTCAAATTATTAAATGTTAATTGCCGTCTAGTGTAATAATAATAATAATAATATATTTATTAACTGCAATTGGGTTGTTACCCGGTGGCAGTGTTTATTTTACATGTATACAAAATATGAAATAGGTTACTACTGAATTTAAGTCGGGAGGGCTACATGAGAAGCATGTAGTGGCAATTTGGAATCTTGGGAACCATCTCAGCATTTGCTTATAGACACAGGATAAGTGTAAAGTGGAAGTTTAATCAGAAAATTTTCTGATGTCTTATATCAACTTTCCCACGTCAGTGCTGACGGACAGAAGGATACTGGTCAACAGGCAGCCATCTGAAGTACCGTTGGTGGTTGTTATATTCCCAGTAGTAGTAGTAGTAAGAATGAAAAATTAATAATGACAAAAGGGTTGTCCTTTAATTATTGTATCGGGTTATCTCCATCCTTTTCTATCATTCGCTACTTGATATAGTGAAGCGATTTACGTCTTCTCCGCCCTTTTTGCATTCGGGGAACAGTCCCATTGACGAGGAAGCTGTGGGCTCCAGAGTCTGTCGGGATGTGGTCGCAAAAAAAACCCCTTAGGCTTCCTCCGGCAATAAAATCCCGATTCTGTGGTCTCAGACCCGTATCCCAGGCACCATTCATTGCTGCGTTACCTGGGTAGCAGTAGCAGCAGCAGTAGTAGTAGTAGTAGTAGTAGTAGCAGCAGCAGCAGCAGTAGCAGTGGTAGCAGTAATGTCAAAACAATAGTGAGGAAGTTACAAACGCCTGTTGTGAACCTGACGTAACAACCGTCAACCAACGGGATTACTAGCCACGTGTTAATATGTTGCGTGGAACACGCAATATGATTAACATGACTGTGATCAACCGAAGGACATGCGATCCTGGTTCTGGGAACGCATTAAGTGGAGCTTTACTTTACGCTGGAAATGGCACAGTAGAGCTGAGACCTTGCTCACTAGAAATTATAAATCAGAATGCACTGTCATTAACTAGCACGGTTCAGAAAATTATCAACAGGAGACTGAAAAATCCTTTGCTGGATATTTACAATTTTTATACATATTAATAAAACATTCTCCTTGAAAGTAAAGAAATTTAATTTTACAGGCTGAAACCAGTGTTTCGGAAGTAATTGCCCAAGTCTTCTTCAGGATTTATCTCCTAACTTGAAAGTTAAGGCTGTCCGCAACACTTCTACTCTATCTGCCTGCAACTTAAGTCCCAGACGGCAATAATCTTGTAACCAGCGGGTGCGCGCATACGAACCAACGATACTGTGTAGATGTGCCGACAAGGAAAACCAAATGCTTTTATTGTTTTTTGGCTCAGGTAATTTCCTTTAACTTTTAACGCTGAAGAGTTCTTTTATAAAGCTCCAGCTTGAACACTCAGAAATTCTGTGTTCTCCCCTCAATGCATTTATGTGTTTTGTATGGATCTCAGAACAAACAGCGATTATTTCACTATATAGCATTAACTTATCGGTTTCTATAACCATGGCAGCGAGTGTTTACTGCACGGTACGAGCTGGGTCTTCAAATCAGGCAGATACAGATTCGTCATAAAGGAATTCAACAAATCAGGGTAAAGATGGCCAGTCCTTATGTTGGAGCAATACAACACTTCATAGGCTATATCAGATACCCAAAGCACCGTTAAATTCTGCAGAATGGAGAAAGGAATGGTGCCGAAACATATGTTATTGCGTCATTAGTAAGATATGCTGCCAGCTAGGGACATAAAACCCCGAAACAAATCTCAGAGATCAATTAATTTTCTCAAGACCAGTGATTTCTACGAGCATATTTACTCGCAAAACAAAATTTGACGTTTTGCTGACCGTGCATCTCAGTATATTTATCTCATTATTTAACCAACTCGATGCACGAAATTTGTTTCACAGTAAGTTTTATTTCATGCCTCTACATGTTTCGAGCAAATGTGCTCATCATCAGGAGGTCAAAATTGCATTACACAGCCTCTGATATCATCACGCCAATAGGTGTGATGATATCAGAGGCTGTGTAATGCAATTTTGACCTCCTGATGATGAGCACATTTGCTCGAAACATGTAGAGGCATGAAATAAAACTTACTGTGAAACAAATTTTGTGCATCGAGTTGGTTAAATACTGAGATAAATCGCAAAACAAGTTTAACACAACGGAGTTCTGCATTCTACACACAGAGCGATGTGTGCTTTTGTTAGTTAAATAAGCGGTACTTGTGTATCTAAAAAATATTAATTTTTCTTTCTATGTCAGACAGAATATTTTCTCTGTAAAGTGCAAGCTGCATTTTAGGCGCTTTTTGCAAAATTGCGAAAAGCGCCTGTTAGCTTCTTCATGTCATTCCGTCCTTCCCTCCACATGGAACAACTCTGCTCCAAGTGAATGGATTTTCATGAAATTCATTATTTGAGTATTTTTACGAAATCTGTCGAGAAAATTCAGATTTAATTAATATCTGACAGGAATAACCGGTACTTTACACGAAGAACAATATATATATATTTTTTATCATATCTCGCTCAATTTTTCCTAGGATGAGAAATGTTTCAGACAAAAGTTGTGGAGAAAATCAAAACACACATTTTGTTTTCAGTAACTTTTCTTTTCATACGTCTTGTCTTTTATGAGATAAAGTGGAAATGTGTTGTACAGCGGGGCAGGCCACAGAGACAATATGGCGCAAGCGCTCTGTTTGCCGAATAACTAATGCTACAGACACACACACACGGTCACAATATGCAACACTTCCTGCTTTTCCACTATAAAAATGGTTGCACGAACGCTCCTCAATGTTACTTTACATCCGAACTGCTTGTTTTGTTATAGTTTACGTTAATCCAATTCGTCAGCGAGAGTGGAACTGGGAGAGAGATTTTATCCTAGTACTTTTGTTTCCCCAGTCAGTATCATTCTACCAATGCCCCATACTCATCTGCACTGCAATAGTCCTCTTATCAGAAGGACAAGCGGGCGAGCGAACATATGAGAGCACTACACAAAAACGTATTTTCACTTTGTCTCCAAGAGTTAATCTGCTGCTCACGTGTTCGCTACCTCACACTAAATATTGTAATAAATGTTCGGAGCTAACTACAGCCTTCTTATAATTAATGGATATGGACAATATTGTAATAGAAAGGTAAATCAGTCCCATTACAGGCCTGGAGTGGCCCAGAGGGTTCCAGGAAGTTAAGGTTCCCAGATTTCATGACAACGGCACAGGATGGTGGTAAGGTTGTCAGCCCCACGCACCAGCCGCCTTTACCCCCAGGAAATGCTCCTGGTACTCATTTCTGTTGGAGGCTGAGTCGACCCCAGGGCCATAGTGCGATCGGAAGGATTATGTCAATGAAAAATTCCAATGACACCATCTGGTATCGAACCAGCGACCTTCCGATTTGTAGCACAGCACCAGTTTTAATGAAACAGAACTGTAACAACGTATGAGTCAATAAATAATTCTCATGAACCCTGAAATCCAGTAGAGTCAGAGCGATTCAAACGTAGGTAAGGAAAGGAGTTTACACTCGTTTGAAATCACTCGTTATATTCTTGCAGCCTTGTGAATTAACTGTTGATGAGGGTAGCTCAGTCGGTAATTATGCTGCATCGCTTATGGGTTGTACGATGGAGAATCGGAATTTAGTTCCTGAGTGGGACGCTAATAGTTCTCCTTGCTTTTGTGTCCTCACAAAATTAGCACCAGTACTTTTTGCACGGAGAGAAATCTGTCGAAACTTGCTGTCAATCACTAACATGCGTCTAAAGTCGAGGTTTAACATTCCGTGTAGTTTGGTATGTGAGTACCAGTATACGGAGGTCGTATCTTCTTCATAAATCCACCTACCCTGCTGCATGGTGTCATATAACCCACAGCACCACAACATGCCTGCAGCAGCAACGTTTGAATTCCAACTTGCAACGCACACGGAAACTTGTAATGAACCTGTAGCAGTTATAATTACGGCCCTTGTTCGGAAGATAAAACGTATGTTCAATTGTGTCAGGGGTGTCGAGTGTGTTAGTTTGCAAACCTTGCGTGTTAGCTGTTCATAATTCACGTCTCTTCACTTGTCAAACAAGTACAGATGACAAAGGAAAGCCTATTCTTTAAGTATGCCAATAAGAGGTACTGTGTATAAACACGTGTGTATGCAAAACACTGCACTTGTGAATTTTGAATAAGGATGTTTCATTGTTGAAGTAAGAATTATACACCCTAAAAAATGTGTTTGTTAAGTTCTGGCATGTGGCAGTTGTTACACATTGACAGAAAAACACGTGCCGGGGCACATTCCAACATCAAGCGTGTAGCTTCTGGCTCTTTTATTCAGATCTTAAAAAGAAGCGGTTGTGGCAGGCTGTATGAAGGTTCATGAATTTTATAGCCTACAAAATGACCGAAGATGTATAATTAACGTACAAAGCAGCAGAAAACAAATCTTCAGAACCACTAGTAAGAACATGCTCTCCCTATTTGACTTTCTCATACACTACGAAGAATTCTGTTTGTTTACAATTATGTACAGCGTTTGTAAAATACTAACAAAATGCAGAGAAAATAAAATTTCTTATCTGAAAAAAAAAGCTTTTATTCTTGTGTTAAATTTGAGAAGAATGTTCCTTATAATGATATGTGACAGGAGAAATTTGTAATACTTCAAACTGTAATTTTTACAAATTAGTATTGCAAAGCGTTTGGTATTCGCCAAGTGGATCGAATCAGGAAGTCTGAATTTCATATCTCATCGTGCGATGTTAAAAATTTATATTGGGAAATGAAGTTTGCCATTTGTGTTTATATTTACTAGCCTGGAATTTGGTGATCTTGAGCCGAAATTAATAAACATTTTTAAAATGTCTAAACAGGGCCTACGGTATGATCCAACTCAACATAAATCGGATAGGCACTTTGATTAGGACTCAAGAATAATTTTAATCAACACCAATTTGCATTGCGTATACACAAACTGGGGCTACTACGTTTATCAATGATTCATATCGCCAATAATAATAATAATAATAATAACTGCAATTGGGTTGTTACCCGGTGGCAGTGGTTATTTTACATGTATACAAAGTGTGAAATTGGTTACTACTAAATTTAAGTCGAGAGGGCTACATGAGAAGCATGTAGTGGCAACTTGGAATATTGGGAACCATCTCAGCATTTGCTTTTAGGCACCGGGAAACCAAGAAAACCCTGTGTCGAGGTGATCGGTCGCAGGACCTTCCTTCTGTGCAACACGGCGAATATGCGTGTTAGACAACGGGCAGCGTAGACTGATCGTGGTTTACTATGGCTCTAGTTACTGAACAGCTCATAGCGATAATTACTTGTATTATATCTTGAGGTATCGTTAACAACAAAACACGGTGTTCAGTTCCATCACAGTCATTTATTATGTATTTAGACGTTTCGCTTTGCTTGAACATTGCCAAAATTATTAATGATATTCTGCGTCTATCACTGTCTTATTTACAGCAGAGAATGTAACAACTTTTCAAGTGCAATAGATCTCTTTTCCAAGACCGAAATTTCTTCTCCGAATTCGTTTGGTGTTTCAAACGAGAATGAATAAAGCATATATGTTGGCGGTTACAGCTAATTTATTTGTATTTCAGATGACAGAAAATTACCAAGATTGCCAAGAAAATATGCCTGAACTGCCAGAGGAAATTTTATTTAAATGAAAGCAACATAAAAAACATACAGATTGAGCACTTTCAATTCCGAAAATATCAGAATTATTGAAGGAAATAATTACTTTACCCAATTTAAAATTTTAGAAATATGTACAAAAAGTTTCGGTATATATTTAGACAAAATGAGATTGAGATTTTCACAATTGTATGTCTAAACAAGGTTATGACACGCTTGAATATGACGCCCTATAATTTGAAGGTATCAAATTACAAATTGTTATTTTTTAATTGGCCATAAATTTAATGAAAGAATGAGAAAATTATTTTCATACTTAGTGCAATGAATTTATGCACTGTATCAACTGGAAAGACCTATCAAAGATTCTGGAAAAATTCATCTACTTGGTACATTAAAATATTCCAGATATTACTCAAGTCTTGCTCGTACAATATGTACTCGTCAGAGGCCTTTAGAGTGATTTCATCAACTGACTTTTGCAAAGAGTCCGGCTACGCAAAGCTGCTTCAGATGTGATGATTATCAATCACAATTAGATTTAACTATGCTACAGTTGGAAACACTGCAAACTGTAGGCTGAGATATTCATAGAGTTGGTAGCTTTGCTAAATTTGAGATGGAAACCAAAAACCCGAAGAAGCAGTAACTAGATCAGAGAACAAATAGGCCTCACAGCCCAAGGGCAAAAGAATTGACTCTCTTACTGACTTACTCCCTGAAGCAGAGTCCTTCTTGAGCAGCTAACCAGTTCTCAGCTAGTCAAGGAATTTCCCACATTTTATGGAACCGGAAGGCTCATTACCGCATTTAGAAGTGCCCGCCACCTGTCCCTATCCTGAACCAGTAAATCCACTCCGTGTCCTCCCATCCCACTTCCTGAAGATCCATTTTAATATTATTTCCATCTACGCTTGGGACTTCTAACGGTCTCTTTCCCTCATATTTACTTACTAAAACACAGTATGCACCTCTTCTCTCCCCCACACGTGCTACATGACCCGCCAATCTCATACCTCTCGATTTGATCACACGACAGATATTTGGTGAGAAGTACAGATAATTAAGTTCCTCATTATGTAGTTTTCTCCACTCCCTTGTTACCTTGTCCCTCTTAGGCCCAAATATTCTCCTCAACACCCTATTCTCAAACACCCTCAACCTACGTTTCTTCCTCAATGTGAGCGACCAAGTTTAACACCCATACAAAACAGGCAAAATTATAGTTCTGTAGATCTTAATCTTTGTATTTTTCCATAGCAAACTGGAAGACAAAAGATTCTACGCCGAATAATAGTAAGCATTCCCTGACTTCAATCTACTCTTAATTTCTTCCTAAATAGAATTTTGATTTGTTAAGGTTTTTCCCAAATATTTGAACTCTTCTACCCTTTCAAAGGAACTTCCACACTAGGTATTATTACACTGTAAATTTAAATTCCGGATAATTACTTATTTACTTACTTACGTACTTACTTACTTACTCCATGGAGCAGAGTCCTTCTTAAGAAGCTAATCGGTTCGGAGCAAGTCAAGAAATTCCTCACATTTTATGGAGCCCGAAGGTTAATTACCGCATTGTATAGTACAGTGTATAGGTCTCTAGTGTTTCCATATTTATATTGCATTAGGAGTTCAGAATTACAACTTATTGCCCTAACCGAGAATCCAATGTTTGCTCCGCATAATATATATTGATAGGCTGTTTGATCGGGAGAAGTTAGGAAAAAGAAAAAAGAGAGAAATACCATATCTATCCTTTTGATTTGCCAGGAACAAACACCTTATATTTTGTGAACTTGTACTTAGTAAAAGGAAACCGATAAACATAAATTTCTACCCATCCATTCGCAATCTCTAGTGCCCCAAATATGAAGTGCTTTTATGTTGCAGTTATGTACACAGGGCAAGCGGCTGTGAAGTGTAAGGTAGACTTGTGTGACTTTGGAATTTTGACACTTACTTCATCCCTTCACGAAATCAAACAATAAAAATCCAAAATACAAAGCTAAATTTCCTACATTTTCTACAGGCTTAGTCTAAGAATCAATTAAAAATTATAATCGAATGAAAAATATTTTATTTTGCACAACATTGATAATTATAATTCCGGTCATTTCACAAAGCTAGTTTGCGACACCCTACAAAAAAAAGAAAGAACCTGCTGGTGCTCTTGTTTGCAACTTATAGTGCGCTGAACACAGCACACTGTATTTTTCTTACGTTAAAACAACTTCAATTAAAGTTCGCTTGTTTTAAGAACTTACCTGAAGTTTCACGTGCAGACGTATTTTACAATACTTCATAAAATGTCACTTATATTCAGTAAATAAAGTTATGCTAAAGTTTCAATCATTTAAAACTGCATTAAAGTAGCTGTTCGAACATGGCTACAATTTTAGACACACGTGGCTTTGGACTTTCTTAAGACAACTACCGTAATCAGGGCTGCTGTACCTGATAAGAAGCAATAGCATGCAGTTTCTTCACTTTAATTTTTGAGGAAGAAAATTAGGCTACAAAAAGCTTAAAGTTTTATACAACGCTTAAGAATGCAGCCCCCATTTTTCAATAAATAAGACTTGGCACTGCTTCTGGGCCATTTGCCTGATATTTTCTTGATTTCCACTAAATATATATACTCGGACATCAGATACAAATCATGCTACATCGAAGGGCACCAACGTAATCTAAATTCTTTCAATTAGAGCTAAGGGCGAACTTAAGTTATTTGCCAATTAATGTACGTAGAAAGTTGCCGCCAATAGTTAACTCTTCCAGACAGAGGTGCTCCACGCTAGACACCATTTATGTGTTCGTTATGATGGTAGTTGCTGCAGTTAGCTAACGTAGGGATGATTAAATTTGAAACCAAGAAGCAGGCAGAACAGTGGCGGAATCGCTTGTGTTGCGCAACTCAAATTACAAGTTATCAGCCAGATAGACTTAAGACACGTAAGGACAAGGGATATGTCATAAAGAGAAGTAACTTACCAGGCATTAAAAAGAAATGTTTGTGCAGTAATTGTGGTGTTTTTCTGACTTCAGTCAATGAGACAAAGTGATAACTGCTTCTGCAGGAATATACCCAACTTTTACAAATTTCAGTGTACTCTCCTTTCGTACCAGAAAAGACATGCTTTTGACTGTATCAAATTTTTGTGTTTTTCCTCTGTCGTATCCTACAAATCAACTGAGAACTATTCACTACAAATCATAGAAACGTCTTGCCTCTATAGGATATTTTACATTGTGGTTCGTAATGTTGTATATACAAATGTCAACATATCGGTCTTACAGAGTTCTAAGTTAAGAACTGTACTAACCCTACCCATTGCAGGGTCATGTAATTTGGTGTAAACAGCAACTAGCTCTATGGAGAACAGACCTTCCTCAGAAATTAACTGTCGCCAATTTGGACAAGAATTGCCCCACTTTTTAAGAAACATTGTAGTGTGATTAAACGCTATAAGATATTAAAAGTTCAATAATTAGATGTTAGCTAAAATACATAAATAAATTTCATGTTCTCAAAACCTATTTAGGAAAATTTAATACTGTCCTCCCACACTAAATGGTCTTCAGTCGTCAGGGTTGTGAAGAAAATGTACTTTTCATCCCTATGATAGATGGTACAAAATGCATATATTTTATTTTCAATTATCCTAATTTCATCCTAATATTCAGTGAACAGTCACAAATGCGATGTCCCTCACTGTACAGTTTTACGGGAAATATAAAACTTTTTACGGCGCTACTTATAATACTTCATGTAAAACCTGAAAGTGGTTCGAAATCCATAAACATATTTCGCTTTCGGTTTGTTGATATTAACTAATCCACCATCTTAGATAGGATAAGGAATTATACGGAGAAGAATAAAAATATTTTTATGAACCTAAAAAATTTTGAAGAGATAATTTATTTATTTGTTTAAGAATATAATAATGGACTAAGATCACCTCCTTGTGTGCCCAAAACTGGACCATACTTCTACAGAATTATCAAAGCTGTATTGGGATGCCAGAAGATTAATGGAATAAATTCAAGATCTGCCATTAGACAACAACAACAACAACATACTTTACCTATATATGGCAAGATGATGTGTAAATACCTATCGAATTTAACATAAGTGAAATTAGTACTAATGAATGCCATGTAAGGCTGTAAAGGTAAAGCAGTCCCATTACAGGCCTGGACAGGCCCAGAGGGTTCCAGGAAGTTAAGGTTCCCAGATTTCGTGACAACGGCACAGGATGGTGGTAGGTTGTCAGTCTTACGCACCGGCCGC
>Ga0123354_10020019_pt1 | contig 10517 bp, 4 predicted proteins | sample TergutLab28metaG_2_FD_97872 | JGI IMG/M metagenome (GOLD analysis project Ga0123354, IMG submission 97872) | Labiotermes labralis P4 segment gut microbial communities from Petit-Saut dam, French Guiana - Lab288 P4 | ecosystem: Host-associated > Arthropoda: Insects > Digestive system > Gut ...
GATTGGACCCTTTGATCCGTTCCGTCTCCAGAGTTACAGCTGCTCGCGCCAACGCTTCTTCGGTCTTCCAATTGTTCTCCTTCCTTGTGGTCTGTAGTGGTATGATTTCAAAGGGATTCGTTTTTGTGGCATTCTTTGCAAGTGTGAAAGCCAATTCTGTCTGTATTCATCTAACTTGTCTAGTACGCCTGTAATCCTTATTTCGCGGCGTATGTAGTCATTTGTTTTGTGGTCATAAAGGGTGTAGCCTGCCAGAGGTCTCAGTATATTATATAATGTTCGTCCGTTGACGTCTTGCACAGTAACCAGTAATTGGCTATTGATAAATTATATTTAAGATGTTCAGTGACTGCCTACAGTCCCTTCTGTGTGGCGCAACAGCCCAAATCGGACGCATGTCGCTCATTGTTGAGGTTTCTAGATCACACACAGACACGCAACCGGTATTACTATTCTGAACCAGTGATTAGCCCAGCACAGAGGATGCTGCGCTTCATGCAAAACACACACACACACACACACACATACACTCACACACACACATACACATACACTCACACATACACATACACTCACACATACACACACACACACACACACACACACACACACACACACTAGGGGCCAACATTTATAACTTCAGCGGTATTCGAATTCGCTATTGCAACAATCATGCACCCTCAGACCTGCCAATTAGTCCTCACGGTCAAAGGGGCCAGTAGTAACTACAGTTACCTTTAGTAAAAGCCTTTTATTATTGCCATCCCAAGAATATCATATTTTCGGTTTTATCTGCTTAAATTTGTGACACTTGCATTACATTCTTGTGAGTTTTCACAAGTACCTATTTAAAATCTTTCTGAAATTCGTGTCGGCTTGGCACGGAACGTGTTAAATTATGGGCTTGTTTTTTTATTTCTATCGATTAAGTTGTTCTGCATTTCCAGTTCGGTAAGTCGTTTATCGAAATTACTAAAACATTTCTACACAACATTATTTTATGTGTCTCAAAACACCGGCCCGATCCTCGAGATCTATCCTTAATACAAGTTTTATACTTCATACTTCTTTTCTTGTAATCAGGATTGTTGTTCTGGTGGCATATTACTTGCGCTTAATACGTGGGTTGGATACCGTTTCATTGTCTGTCTTAAATAAAAGAATAGGAAGTGTGGTGTGAAAACAACAGGGCTCTGTACGAGTATTCTTACTGCAAGGTGAATTATTGATCCTTTCCGAGATATCATAGTTAGTTATTAATTAAATCTGTGTCAAGAAGCATAGAGTAATACGTATTTACGTTCATTCAGTTATTACTTGTTAATTTTTTAGAAAATGTTACGTGATACTTGGTCCCAAAATAAATATCTTATTTTCATTTAATACGTTACTTTTGTCAGTTACTTGGGATTATTGCATTTTAATCTGATGTATGTAAAGTTCTAAAAAAAGCGTGCTTATTTCAATAAATGTTAGGTTTAATATACTAATATTTTGACATTGTGAGCTGAAACATTTCATTATTAATTTCATTATTTTACAATAGTTCAATCATTCAGTGCTTAATGGGCTTAAGTTTACAAACCGTGATTGATTCTTACTCCTGTGAATTAACAAAAGTAACTAGCCAGTAGCACACTGTACACATAGGAGATTTAGTAACTCAATATCAACTCGAACATGTTTCCGGACAGGTGCAGATTCACAATGTGTATTACACTAAATATTTCCAAATATAGTGACATGAGTGAATTAGTTACATTTATTAAAGCCCTGTACTCGTGTACTGTCGAATGTAATGCATGTCACAGTTAAGAATAACCCTCTTGTTAGTCGGATGCTACACGTAATCAATTGTGCAAGTTAACTCTCACAAATGTGTACATGTAAAGTAGCACCTATTTCATAAGTACTATACTACAGCGGTGCAATTCTGTGACGGTTGCTTTCACCTCGAAATATAAGGCACGAGAAAACTTTCAAGAAAAGCGAAGTGACGAAAAGCGGATAAAAGAAGGAAGGAAGGACTTTATTTTGTCTACAACAGTTCCCACACAAATGACATATTTTGTACAGCTTTAATTTCAATTACAAAGCACTCCATTAACACTGCAACTTCAGCAAAGTGGAAGAGTTGCTCTACTTAAACTTTGTTTTCCTCTTCCATAAGCACTTGTTTTTCGCCGGTTATGTATTTCGTGACTTTGACACTGTCAAATTATAGCATTACATTTTCCACAACTGAAACCTGACAAAGTTCTAGGATAAACGTGTCTAAAACGTCGAATTAGAAAGGATACTTTCTACGCCTATATGAGATCAGCAGCAGTATGCCTGTATTTATTTAATTCTAAATCTTACGTTTTTAGTTTCCGATATTTTGCATGTTTTTTTATCTACCAAACCAGTATAAATATTTATCTGTTCTTAACAGTAAATAGGCTACTCATAGTGTGTAAAACATTCTTTTCTTCTTTGAACTTTAGTTCCGATGTCGATAAGGTGGCGATTCATTTAACTTACGAAGTGACTAAACACCTGGTCTTAAATGATACCTCGCATACCGAAGACGACACGATAATAGTATGTTCACGACGTAACGATACGATAAGATTACGACTCACGACGCTCTGTCGGTTATCGCTGAGTCGTAAACATATAGCCACAGATCCCTGAAATCGCACGGATTTTCAAAATGTTGATACTAGTTTGTGCAAGCACGACTGAGGAGAAAGCTAATATTGTTACGGATTTCTAAATATATTTAGATTGTATTCGAGCATTCTCCGAAAATTATATAGTAGTTAAAAGTACTTGGGCTCGGCACTAAGAGATGGGTTGCTAGAAGCACTGTGTAGTGATTCCTTAGTACCACTTCGAAGGTTCAAAACAAGAAACACATCAGCAGGAAAGAAAGAAGAAACATTTTTGCATACAGGACTATTATGTTAGCCTATATTCCACACTGTAATTTCATTTTTTCTGCTCACGTCCAGTCTTCTCTGTCTTTGGGGTGTCCCTCATGAGATATCCTGATAATCTTATCAGGCTCCTTTCGAGTTTTGTTCGTCTCCCATTTCTCTTTACGCAGAATGTTTCGAGCACATATTACTTACATCTCCTAGGTAGCCTGTTGTTTCTGAGTTCCTTCTGTCTAAGGATGGGCAAATGTGTTTAAACTTTATTCTGAGGAGCCAAAAATGAGAGTTAATAACATATAGAGGCCAACAAAGTCCACTAATTAAACTACCTTTATTTATTTAAGATGTGACTTTTGTTGCTGATCGCCATCCCCGTGAATATGCGAGTATAAAATGCTTGTAGGAAGATACCCTGTCCTTATGCCTTAAAACTAAGTACAAGATGATATATGCAATACAAAATAAAATCGATAAAATGTAATGCTGAGTTACTGAATGTAAAGTATTACATAAAAAACAGGAAAATATTTGTTGATGAATTTCACTAAATTAGTGGAAGTAATGATCATGTTATATAATACCGCTCTCTGTAGCATCATCTTTATGATCCCTGAGGATGACTCTCAGTCAAACCATGTCGGACCTTAAATAAATGAACATTGTTGAAACTGCGTACATTGTTGTGTCTCGCCATCTTCTTATATTGGTTTACACGTCACAGAGCGATATGAAATGAGAATTATTCCTTACTAACGGTTGTGGACATACATTGATCGTCTGTCACAGAGATGTATGTAAACCCCAGCGTGTTACAGTTATGTCTGTAGACGTTTTAAGTAATTTAAGTGAAAATGTTTATTCAAGGTCTTTGCTTTCGTACCGAAATTCTTAGTAGATTTAATAGCTCTCTATAGAATCCTGTTTAAAAATATACGTAGATCTACTTCGAAAAAAAAAAAAAATGAAGGGATAAATGTCAAAGGGACAGAAGGGAAGAAAATGAGGGAAGAATGCGAGGAAGAAAATGAAGGCGAAGTATGGTAAAGAGAGAAATAATAAATGCTAAGAGACGGAAAAGAAAGAAAGAACGAAAGAAGTATGGAGTTCATGAAAGATATTATATAATAATAAAACAGAAGAAAGAAGGAGAGGTGAAAGTGGACAGAAAGGGTGAAGGAGATGGAATGAAAACGATGACAGAAGTGAGTGGAAGAATGCAGGGAGATAGAAGCGAAAGAAGGAAGCAAAGTGTGACTCGTAGTGCTGGCGGACACAGCTGTATACGGAATGACGTGTCTCCGTGCACTGTTCCACATAAGCCTCTATTAAAAAGAATGGCTTAAAACTTGTAAGGATCGTGGGAGCCATACACGTGTTGAAGCTGCTGCCGACGTCGTGCTGTTTGGGAAATACGGCAAGAAAAATTATATGAACATTCGCCTGGAATATTTGATGTTTCAGTACGGATCTTAGATTGGACGTTGGCGACAAGTTGCGTGCTTTGTCGAAGGACCTAGGAAGGGTTCACCAGTACTTTGTAATGAAATGTCGGACATCTCGAGAATATGAATCCCATAAGAAGGGTTATTGTACGTGTGTTTCATACAGGGTTGTAGCACGTAGGCTTACACAATGGATGTGGGTTCGGTACATTTGTAGCACTTTTATTGTGAAAAAGTAAGTTACATAGTCGTCTTAGCTCTTTCTTGCCGCAGGGACTATAAAACCAAAACAAACCGTAATGGAATGGTGCTGTCTACTGGGTGCCTCTCCGCCAGTCTTAATCTCCCAAACTATTCACGAGTTCCCATTAAATTTGTTGTGGAGGCCACGCAACAGACTTCGTTGTGTAATTAAAGTTTTTGCTAGATTTGAGGTTTTCACAGCTGTGTAGCTGAAGTATCAAGCGTTCTGGATATTCTGTTGCGTCGATTGGTAACTAGTCTATGACGTTTCAAAGGTTCATTGTATCATCTTCAGGATAAAAAGAGATTGGGAAGATGAAAGGCGACAAATCTTTACCTGTCGACACGAGGTAACGTCCCAAACAATTTGGGCCTTTTTTAAACTTTTGCTTACGCGCATCGATCTAGTGTAACTCTCACTTTACTTGCCCATCAAAAAAATAATTTAAAAGCTTAATGCTTGCACACAAAACTTGGTACAAACCTTGAGTTATACATCTGCAAAATACCCGTAAGTTTTATGAAGAATATTTGCGCTGTGGTTAGTATTGCACAAAACACAAGGAAAACACCTTCTGTTAGATAGAACTGCATCTTCAGAGCAGCAGCGGGATCGTCATTAACTCGCACTTGTACCGAAACGTCGTACGCGCGTTATTACGCAGAATTATGAGTTGCGTCCTCCGCTAAACATCTTCATATATATTTCTGATACATATTTAAGATCTGGAGCAAGACCGTCGTGATAAATTGAGATAATATCCTGGAATATGTCAGGAATTAATTAGGGAAGTTATAAGATCCTAAGTCGTTATAGGCCGTGTCCGAACCAGGTCTCCCTTGAATAAATACCAAGCGTGTTACCGCTCTCTAATCCTCATACATGGCATTAACATTTTGACGCCCAATGTCAACTATAGTGGTCTTACCGCACCGCTAACCTCTAAAGTTGCATTTTATATATTTATTCAACAAATATAGGTACTGAATATTTTAAACATGGTGTATACTGTCCGTTTTTTTCTCTTCAAAATGCAGTTTGTTTTATAATTCTAACATATTTGGTTTCTGTATTATTCACATTTTATATACAGGGTGTGTTAAAATTTAAAAAAAATAATTCCGGCGTCAAAAGGTTAATATTATATGAAAAGTTCAGTCAAATCCTTTTGTTTTTGGTGTATTAAAATTATTCACATACTGGTTTTTGTCAATTCTGACATTTTAAATAACACAAAAAATAAGATCAACATTACGTAAACTGGATCTTATTCCGTCGTGAGGTGAAACGTGGGTAGGAACGCTCAGTAGGCCAAGTTTGATAAAGCTACTCTTAATCCGTGGGCTAAGGACGTTAGAGGAGCAATGAAGGCCATGAACAGTGGACCAGCTTGCATGCAGGATTGTAATAAGGGATCAGGTTTCAGGCAGCATAAGAGGTTTAACAAAGATAGAAGGATATGTTCAAAACCAAGTAGCAGATTCGGAACATTAACCACTCCCTACCCACTCCTGCGAATAAAGAGTAAAATATATCTGGCAGGCAAATACCACATAAAATTCTTGATTTGTGGGTCCAGGGACACATAACAGTTCAAATTAAAGAGAACAATAATAGAATTGTTGTACATAAAATATGCGTTCAAAGAATAACTCCATACAAGGAGTACATTGAGAGAATAACTCTGTATGGTGGCGTGATGGAAAACTAGATCTGTCTAACGGCTCCAACAGGAAGAAAACATTAGGCTCAGAGATATGGTATGCAACACATTCTTCGAAATTATAAGAGTATGACATTTTGCTTTTTGAAAGTTGAGCCCATGCCCAAGTCCCAATTTGGCATCCCTTTGCACCTGAGAGTCCGTCAGTGTGTTCGCCTTGGCGTCGAGCCCCCTGTGGCTCATGACCAGAGCTTATAAGCAGAAGGTTCTGGCCACTGCAGTCATAGCACCTTGGGGATTCCTCTGTGACGTCAGGAGGAGTGAAGTTCGGCTTTCGTATGAATTGAGTTCGTACTTCACAGAAAACCTACTCTGTCCATTGTAGAAACCAGCCGGTTAATTCTGTGCAAATAATAATAGCTATTTTTGTATCTTTGTACCGTGCATTTTGATATCTATAAAGTTCATACACCAACAAATGCAATCTTTATTAAAATTCACATAAAAAATCACTTTGACTTGCTGCTACATGTTTCGGTCTACGACCATCATCAGGAAGCCTTCACTAGAGCCTAGCTAAAGTTATATTTAGGTTAAAATTCCGTAAAAATTGAAGTCGTTATATGTTATGTGGTGGTGTGGCAGCATGTCATAGGTATGCTGTGTGTACTGTGTTGTGTGTACTGTTCGTTGTGTTGAGTGCGACAGACTCTGTCGCACTCAACACAACGAACAGTACACACAACACAGTACACACAGCATACCTATGACATGCTGCCACACCACCACATAACATATAACGACGTAGTATTTTTTTTACCCAATTTTAAACTAAATATAACTTTAGCTAGGCTATAGTGAAGGCTCCCTGATGATGGTCGCAGACCGAAACATGTAGGAGCAAGTCAGAGTGATTTTAATGTGAATTTTAAAACTTTATCAAGTTTAATAAAGAGTGCATTCGTTGGTGTATGAACTTTAAAAAATAATCGCTATTTGTTGTGAGATTTATATGAAATAGAAAAATATTCTGTTTGAAAATGAAGAGTTTTTAAATTTTCCATTATTTCCTGCTCATGTTGAACTGTAAGGGTGAAGGTGGATTTTTTGAAGCGGTCGTTTATGGAATGTAAATTGATTGGTTATTTGCTGGGTTTGTTAGATACTAAGCTGTTCACATGATCGAGCCCTCTGCTTTAACGACTTAACTGCGACCTGACTGTAGTTTCATTTGGACATAAAGAACGGAGCGATCTTCTGATTCGTACACTTTACATGATTTGTACTGTCAGGTAGATTAATCTCTAAATGCCGTAACAAAACTTCCGACTCCAAAGTTTCCGTCATTTGTATTCTGTCGGTAATAAGGTACAAAATGCTGTCGCTGAAACAGAACGCTGAATTCAAATCTTGTACATTTGTTGGATTCACTACAAAGGATTTATGTTTTTTTCATCCAAGAAGAAAGTAATTTCCTTAATGTATCTGAGTTGTAGTTGTGGAATTATTAATTGAACAACACATCTTCAGTCTTTAACTTCAGACTACATGTTTGTGTTCTGATGTTTTCTTTATGTCTATATTCTGCATTTCATCCTGGAATTGAAATCAGACTTCCTAATAAGGAAATTGTTTAGAAACAGGTAGTAACTTCATAGTTAAAACCCAATTTCAGTATGTCTGCTCTTCGGTTATTTATCTCAACGTAGCAAAGTCTCTTTTCTATCAGAAGTGTTAAGCTTAATTATACCTACTGGACAGTAAAGTCATCGAATATCGTGACATGTTTCCTGTGTGGTACGAGCCACTCTTTGCCACAAGAAATTCTGTCTAATATTACATTTTTATGCTACTGGATTTGAATTGTTATTTCTTCAACTAACCAGCCCAAGTGAATAGTTGAATACTAACATACGTGAATGTTGAATATTATTTCACATACACCTTTCATGGACTCCATAAACAGACCTATCATAATTGTATCAAAGCGACCATTAATGGGTTTAGAAACGCACTAAATTAATGTGTTATTGTCTCAAACACTCACTTACAGCTTATGTTCTTTTGTTATTGAAGAAAATTGTGGGCAGTTGGGGTTGCCATAGGGGATCTCCCAACCGCGAGGATACAGTGCTTAGGAGATCGGGCAAAAGGACACCATGTTAAGGAAACTGATGGTATATCCAGTCTCCGTTCCTGCCTCACAGAGAACATCTGTATACATGTTTGGAAGTAGGACATTTTTTGTGTCTGGCCAACAACAGTAAAAATCTATCAATTGTTGGAAACACCCAGGTGGACAGGTGGAGATGTAAGTGATTGATTGTGCCCTTCGCCACTTAATTCTCTCATTGAAAAAAAGTCCTTTTTCCTAAAAGAGAACTTACGTTGTAATGAAATCTAAGACGTTCAGTTTCCCTTTTTCAGAAATGATATCAATTTTTTGGCTATTTAACCAACGGACAAGAAAAGTGAACCTGAAATTAATGGAAGTAAGCTGCCGTGGTACGTTTTAAGAGTGTACCTCAGAATGTTTCTAACACAAGTATTTTAAACGACGAATGCCTTCACTGAGGTTAATAATTTTTCCAAGAAGATGCTTATCTTCTGAATCACTTATGGTATTATGATATAAGTTACCATTCACCGTACTGCCCTTAGCAGTAAAAACATATGTAGTCACACTAGACCTCATGTAAGATGAAATTATAAAGGTTTACTGGAATCTTATATTTATTGATTACCTTTAATTTCTTTGATTTCTGAGTTACAGATTTTTAAGGAATATTATACTTTTAATTGCAGGCTAAACACGCAGTTCAGGTAGGTAAGTAATAATGAATTCTTTTGCAACTTGCTCTTTACCTATCAAACTACACGGCATCACGTCCCAGCAGACATTATTATTATTGTTATTGTTGTTATTGTTGTTATTATTATTATTATTATGAACAAATAAGTTGCTGAAAACCGTAAAGGTTGTTTCCACGATCATCCTCGAAACTAAATTACTCACAAAGTTAGTAAAAGTATTACTAATACTTCTGACAAAGTAACAAGTTTTCGAAAGAGTAATTTCGTTGATTAGTTAATTTTAATATTATAATCTGAAAATCGGCGCAGTACAAGAGTTGGTGAAAATTTTCCAGCCTGAAGTATAGGCTGTCTTATGGTGAAACGAGATATGCAATTCGGCTCAATATTATACCTGTATATCAGTTATTTTCTAAAAGTCTGTTTCCTTCTCGGAGGGTTATATATGAATGTAAAAGTCTTAAACTCGATAAGATTTTAATTTAGTTCATTCATTTACTTCAGACTTTCGTCCCTTTTACTCTGCACGAACGTGAATTCATACTTTCATTAGTTAATTAATCTGTTGGTGTAGTAAGAGGAAAGAATCTTGGCACAAGATTGATTAAAGTAAGGCATTCTAAAGTCAAACGAAGTCTGCTCTTCGTTACGAAAGAATAAAAAAGACAATTTTATTATGCAGTAATAAACTACTAATTCGATATATATCTTAATTTTCTAAGTAGTGGCCGTGACTTTGTATGCATTTTCCAGCAGACTTCAAATTTCTTAAACCCACTGGAATGAAAAGGTCTTCGTTGATAATTAATCGATTTTTAGGCGCCTTCGCAATAAAGCGGAAAACGGTTATTAGCGTCTTCATGTCTGTCTGTTTGCGTATACCAGCGTCGTTCCCATTGTAAGGGGCTTCGTGAAGTTTTATGTTAGGGACTTTTATGCAAGTCTGACGATAAATTCCAAATTTGGTTAAAATAGGAAAAATATGTAAGAAAATTTACACAGAGGCCTAAAAACACATTACATTGTTGAGGGCAGTGCAAAATATTTTGTAGCTCGACAACAGTGCTTTTTCGTGGCAACACTCAGTAGATTTATATAATTGGCATCTGCGTGTAAGTCCACAACAATGAAAAGGGAACGCACTATTGCGTTACTCTGGCAACAATGGTTACGCGAAAGCGACAAATTGTTACGTTCTTTGTACATGGCTTGTCTTTTTTAAATTTCTTTCAGATTTCATCAATAAATAACAAAATATCTGTAAAATTAAAATTTACGAAATATGAATCATAAAATGAACGTAGTCCATTTTGAATAAAGAGAGACCAATCTTATGCGTATTGGACCGTGCATCATCTTGATATTTGAATAAAGGTTGACCAACTAGATGACACTTGCTTTATTATATATTGCTCAACATGTTTCAGACGTTA
>Ga0123354_10020022_pt1 | contig 10517 bp, 9 predicted proteins | sample TergutLab28metaG_2_FD_97872 | JGI IMG/M metagenome (GOLD analysis project Ga0123354, IMG submission 97872) | Labiotermes labralis P4 segment gut microbial communities from Petit-Saut dam, French Guiana - Lab288 P4 | ecosystem: Host-associated > Arthropoda: Insects > Digestive system > Gut ...
AAGATGACCTGCAGCACTGCTTCCAACAGTGGAAAATTCGCATGAAGCGGTGTAGGGATCGGGGAGGGGACTACATTGAAGGGGATAACATTTCGATTGTCTGATTTTTTTTTCGATAAAGGGTTAGAGCATGAATCTGGTTTCTTTATTGCCACACCTCGTATATGGAGAACATGAAACAACATGGAGACTGATAAATTAATAGAAGGTGCAGATATAGTGAGATTCATCAAGGCATAAAAAATCAAATGGTTGGGGCATATTCAAAGAATCGACCAAGCAAGACCAACTGGAAAGCTATGAGATTGGAAACCTATGGGAACTATACCAGCACGAAGACCAAGACAATGATGGCAAGAGGATGTTACGGAAGATCTAAAAAAGTTGAAAGTGTACTATAAAGGAAAGAAATTGGATAACTTCACTGAAAGCATGAGTTTGGAAATTACATGGAATTAGAAACGGAATGGCTAATGGAAGTTTTCCTTTAAGTTTACATACTGCATATGTCCAGCATGTCCAACACACACTGCTGCAATGTCTGGAAACAAGAGTGAAGAGTGCAATTTTGTAAAAAAAGTGGTTGGATATGAATGAGAAAGTAGCATATAGTAAAACAATGAACTGTACATGTAAACCACAAGTTAGATATTCAGCAAAATACTTAGAAAAAGTAAGGAATGCATGGTTAAATAAATCAAGGAAATGTAACACACTGCTTTCATTATAACCCCAGTCCTTTCTTCCACCCATTTGTTTTACATCTTTTTGCTGTACCACCCCTTGCCAATTTACACCACTTACAACCCACTGTTTATCAGCCAGCACTTTGCTGAAGTAAGTTTTATGTTTACACTGAAAACAATACATGTTATTGTCAGCATAATCACCATCATTGATTGTTAACTGCATATAAATGCTTCAACTCACCATCTTTTGAGATTTTTATTCCACCTTCCTTTGTTGATTCTGAGACAGGTAACTGATCACTATCAAATTCTGAAACAAAGCATTAATAAGAATTCTGGTGTTCTGGCATTAGTATAAATCTGCTCCATGAACACCTAAAACATTACATAATCTTATTATACAGAATGCTCCATTTAAACTACAACCCCAGAACAACCACTCACCATGTTTTTCCACAACATCTCATAAATTACACAATTTTCAGAAAAAGGTTACTGAATATAAAATGTGTGTTGTGATTTCCTCTACAACTTTTGTCTAAAAAAATTCTCATTCTAAGCAGAAGTGAATGCGATAATGATCATAAATGTACATTGGTCTTCATGTGACATGTTATTCCTGTCATCAGATTTTCATGAAACTTTAATTTTCTCAACAGATTTTTTAAAAATACTCAAATATCACATTTCATGAAATAGATAGAGAAAGCATATCACTTTTCCTGTGTGTGCACATGTGTGTGTGTGTGTGTGTACATTCAAAAGAAGTTATGATTTCCTTAGTACTTCAACTCTGGTATCACATTAAGTTACTCCTGTTATCTGCAAATTCAATTGCAGAAACAATTCTGCAATGTAATACTAAACAAATAACATTAACACATGTTAACCTTTATCCTACCAAGGTGATTTAAATCTAGGGGTGTTTTCCAACAGGCATATGCGTTGAAAACATAGGTCTTTAAAGGGTTAAATATGTCACACACACACACATATATATATATATATATGCACAAACACAGTACAGATATCTTAGGGATCACTGCAAACTGCTGAACTGCTCAGGCAGATGTGGTAGACACTCCTCCTATTTATTCAGGCATGAAGGTTCATGCTGCTAGTGTTAAATGACAAAACCAATGCATAATGAATTAAAAATGAAACTTCTCCAGATTACTGTAAATTCTGACAGAAAAGACAAATTATTAACTCCTGTGAACAGACTACGGATTTAATTACCTTCTTCTGTGTCTGAGGCACTTTCCAGCTCAGAGGAAGACGTATGTCCAGAAAACTCAGACACTACAGCACCAGAAGGAAGCCTTGGTGCTTGTGGTCGCTGCTTTCGTGCTGGATTCCAATAAAAGCAGTAGCAACAACGGAATGCTGAGAAAAGTGTATTTATAATGATAATTTAATACTGAATGAATACACAGTTCATTATCATAAGTATAATATCTTAGATGTAACAAATCTTAAATTATGAATCTGTTCTTGTTATATATTGTCCAATCTGACTGTATCTTCAATACAGAAGAATCTTGAATGGAGTCTGTGTCAAAATCAGTCACAAAATTAGTACTGTGTTTACAAAAACATTATATTGTCTAAATTTAAACCTAATGACACTTTTCTTTAATCCATTATATATTTGTATTTTTACATTAATTTATGGGACATTAATAAAAAAATTAAAACACATTTGAAAATTAGGGTTTCAGTAAACAATACATTCTCGGAGTTAGTTCTTCTCTCAAGTAAGTGTATAATTGCAACCAATCATATGTGCACGATTCATCATTAACCACCACCAGTGTTGAGTTAAAAACATGCCTGTATGCAAATGGCTCCTACCATGGGTTCTTTTGACCAGTCACATGTATGAAAACTCTTTAGAGCCCTTAGTACACTGCTTAACACTTCCCAATGGATTCACCTCCATTGTGTGTATCCATGGCATTACTGATGCAACCCAAATTCCCAAGCTGTACAAATTAACCCTACACTGACATTCCAAATGTTGTAGAGACAAATTTTCTGTTCCTTGAATGGGAGAAAACCTAAAATTGAGAAAAATTACATACTATTTACATGGATGGGGTTTTACTAGGACCACAACATACAAACCTAAAATGCAGGAAATCTTAAACAGGACACCTACTGTATAAGCATTGTGACACTGCATTTATTAATATGTATATAGCAAAAATATTAAAGGAAAGCGACAAATGGTTTTGTTTGTAAAAAATCACTGAAGATGGCAGAACATAAAATGTGGAATGACAGTGACAATTTGCAATTGAACTTACAATTCATATGGAATAATATTCTAGTGAATTAACGTGAATTTCAACACAGACCTATCAAACAATAACTCCAGCCCTCTCAAGATACTTTCTCACTTAACAAGCCTCATTTCTTACCTAAATATTCAAATTCCTCTTTCAGAGCCATGCCATTATGAGACCCGCATTGTTTGCAGATTAATGCATATCGATTGGTTGGCCCATCACCAACCAAGTACTCCACCAGCTTATCAAGATAGCTACGATCTCTTGGCAGAATGGGTCGTGGCATAGGAGGGCCAGTAGGACCTGTTAACAAACCCCCATGTTACTTCAAAATAAGGTGTTACATCACTATTAAATGAACCATCTGTTTCTGTTATAATTATCTTATGAGATGCAGCATATACAGTAGTACTCCTTTAATCTGGCAGTCACTGACAGGTGCCAGATTATCAAATACATCAGATTATCATACTACTTATACTGACCCATTTTCTTACAGGTAATTTTTTGCTAATGCTCTCAAAGAATTGTACACTTGTCATTTTCATTTCATCGAAGAAAGACTTAGCTTTTTCAATTATCACAGGCACAGTTACAGATTTGCCTTCAGAATGCACTGCTGTAAACCACTTACACAACACCTTGTACAAATGCGCTAATTTAGGGCCTTTCTACGTCTGTCAATTGGAAAGGTCATTCACACTTTCAATAGATGCCATAATGATCATAAATGGTCCATCTATTTCTTTGTATCATACAACAGTTGACAATTCAATGTTGTAGGAAAAAATACTTCTCCTTGGCTCTTGCCAGTTTCAAGCTGCCTAATTATTTCAAGCATCTGAAAAAATGTTAAAGTTACACGTTTCCTCTTGCTAGCAGTACCTTGTTTACTCATGAGATGAAATGTTGGCAACTATTCACCAGTCAGTATGTTGTAACATCCCACAAGACTTGAATCCTTGGTCCTCACATACATAACAAGGTCTGTGCAGAATTTATAAAGCCCCTGTTTTTATCGCACAAATTTTCAGTCCCACATATCAATTTGTATTATTACTGTTGCTTTAATTTACTCTTGTAATGAAAGTATTACTGAAGTACAGACTCTGTATACACTATGTTTGTCAGATATAAGCCTACAAATTTTTAATGTAATCATGTTTGTCAACTGTTGACTTGTAAATGTTAATTCATATAGAGTGTCTAAGCAGATCTATCTTGGTATCAATTATCTTATTCCTAGCTCGAGTAATTCGTATGTTAACAACATCAAACTGATATCTAATAAAAATGTTTGCATGGCTAGAATTTTGCATCCTACAAAAGTTTAACCTTAATAATAGTTGCATAGTTTCCAAGCTGTACTATCACAAATTATTTCACAGCCTAAGTGACACTAATGTCACTGCTGCCTCAAATGTTCATGCATTCACTATATGGTTATTTTACACTATAGAATATTAGGAAGTATGGAGCTGATGTGTCCACTGATGACACAACATTCATATCAGTTTCTATTAAGATCAGTAAACTGTCCGAATATTGAAATTGGGGTCACTGTGATTTAAAATACTGTTGCAACTTATATATGAGTTTCTCCCAGTTGAATCTCTCTCTCACACCAGATACACAAATACATGTATGCAAGTGCACCCAGCATTGTGGTGTTCTAAGCCCAAATTTCTTCCCTTTGTATAAACAAAAGCAGGACAAAAATGAGATATTTTAACACTACTCTCTGTTAGTTACCCATATGGTTAATTAAGGTGAATTTAAGTGGAACCGCAAATGTCCAACATAGGCTTCAGTGTTATATTTATACTAAAAGTATGGGTTCTTACGTGGCATGAGGCCTTGCCCATTTGTTGGGCCAGAATTTATGTAATGCCCTGTACGATCCCACGATACTGGTGGTTGCACAAGGCCTGGAGCCTGCTGCAGAGATCGTCTCCTTACATCAGCATCAGGCTTATGACTCGCAAAAGAACTAGAACTACTGACAACTGTGAGTGGTGAAGATGGAGTACTTGTTTTACGTGCAGCTAAGGTAGCTTGCCGACTGACGGACAGGTCTGGTGATGTTCCAGTAAATCTTGTTGGCATGACTACACTCTGTAAATGATAACATGCATGAAATTCAGATCGTGTTCCTGTATGAAACAGTAGTGCCTGCCCACTGAAAATTCAATTGTCAGTCTATTTATCTGTTACTATACTACACTGTTATTATTTACAGACTAAGTACAGTTGAATTACAAAACTACGTTTTAAACACCAACACTAAGATGAAGATGCAATAATACATTCTTACATATGGTAGTGGTGAATTTTCAACACCTGCTCAGATAAACAACACAAGTAATACAATTATGATAATTTTGGAGGCATGTAGAATAAAGCAGACATGACACATTTCATTGTGCAATCTACCTGCCTCCATTCTTTATTGATTTAATTCTGGATTACTTGGTTTCTGGACTTTGTCCATCATCTGGAATTCTACAATAAACACGTTTCAGAAACTGGATGTTCCACCCTTAAATGACAAAAGGGTAGGCATCTAGGCACCTAATCAAATGAGTCCGAAGTAGGAGTTATTCTCAATCACTGGACAACCAAATAAGGTACCTACTCTACATATGTATGTAGCAACAGCTTCTGTCAATGGGGGTGAACAGAAAACACAATAACAAATGCTGAAATAAGCATGATTACCTAAAACTAAAGCAAAAAAAAAAAGAAGAAGAAGAAGAAGAAGAAGAAGCTGAAAAAATACCAACAAAACCAACCCATGAGCCCAACCCACAGACAATGATTTGTAAGAAACTATTAATCAATATAAACACACACAGTATAAAATCCATGGATTCAAAATTTAGTCAAAGTGACAGAACAGGTGGGAAAAGGAAAGGCCAATTCACTAAACACAGAATTACAGTCATGGTATTTTGGTTATGGTACAGAACTGTTTGCATGTATCAGTCCCTGTTAACTATGTGGTGACATAGTCTACTGATCATGAGATTACAGCTTCCCATGCTGATGACCATGAATGACTTTGATGTGATGCCACTTAGTAAGATAGAAACTTTTTCAAAGGAATCTGTTTCCTCCATTTTTAGAGTAATGTTTCCTCTACCCTGAATATGCAGGCAGCAGGTTCTTGTAAAATAGTGACATGGTGTCACACCCCAGAAGACATTTTCTTAGTGTACTGATCATTTAAACTATCAAAGGAAAATCTTACCTCTTTCATACTTTGTCATTATTTACTATAAATTAAATATCCCACAGTTTAATTTTAACCTATATTACTAAAATAAATATTAAAAAATCAAATTTGCATCAGGGTGCATTACTTAATGACAAGCAAATGACAACAATAAAACAACACAACAATGTGCTACAGCATGGTAGAGAAAATTTGTGCTGACATAATGAAAAAACGGTAACTAAATTCCTCACACATAGATGACCCGTAAAACCAGGAATTTGTCTTAACCACTGACTTTAGGAACATCTTTTACCTATGAGGATTAGTACTAAACCACAGGATGATTTGATTCCAACTTACAGATGACTTCGATAGTTGATCTGGTGCAAACTTCTCCAAGATTTCTTTGGCAACTTTGTATGTTTCAGTATCCATTACATTTTCTAGAAGCTTCTTTTTCTCTTCCCTCATATCATGCAATTTCTCTTGGTTGTGTGTCAATTTGCGTCTATAATACCAAGTCACCAGACGTTTCACTAAAATAACACTGAAACAATTATATGTGTGTGTGATCAGTTCAGTAAAGCCTACTTTTTGTCATAAAACTAAGACATGAAATGAAGCAAGCCCCCTCTTTGCCCTCAGACACAGAAGCAACAGGCAGATGGATACAATATGAAGGCCATACTCAAGTCAGGAGAAAATTAATTTCACAATCAAGTAAAGATATGAATAGAAAAACACCAAGTGTCACTCAAATGTGTACACTGTATTCACTTCTCTACAAAATTTGCCAGTGCAACTATGGATGTGAACTCAACAAAAAAGGCACTGTACTGATAAATAGCTCAGTACCTTCCACAATCACTGGATTTGGCTAGGCACTGAAAAAGATGCTGACTTCACTTCTTATGTACCAGTCAACAAAGGACTTGCAACATGTAGCATTTACACTCCCTTGGTATACTGAAATAGTAAAACCTACAGACTCCATATCTAACTTCTTGGCCTATTCAATTTTAAATTTTAACAAAAGACTGTAATCTTAATCTTGTCATTAATTTTACCAGTGGCTTATTTCTACATTATAATTTTTTATTTTAACATTTATTTTGTAATGTGGGATCCCACAAATAATGCGACTGGAATGATAAGAGTTGCACTGGCCTAGGAGTTTCGAGTCTGTATGCACCTGATGATGGAGTGAATGATCCAAAACATGTAGCGCAGTTCCGATAACGAATATAGTTGTGTCAACTGATCATTTGTTGTACTCAAGACTGATGTTTCACTGTACATGATGATGGAGTGTACTTGTAAAGGGATTAACGTCCTATCCCTGTAAATAAAGTGACCTGGTTTTCACAATCCAATCCCAATAGTTCTTGGTCAAGACTCACAGGATGAGGACAAGATGGGCAAGGCATGCAACAGATATGGTGGAGATGGGAAATGTGTACAAAATTATAGTTCAAAAACCTCATGGGAGGAGACAACTTGGTAGATATTGATACAGAAGGAAGGATCAAGTAAAATGGATGTTTGAGAAACAGGGGATGAAAGTGTGAACAATTTCAACTAACTTAAATGGCTTTTACGAATACAAAAATAGGTCCTCAACATCCATAAAAGGATGACCAAATAAGTGCCCATCACCTTCTCAAGACGGACTCTGTTCCACAGAGTTAGGGCAAGGGGGAATGTTGACTTCCAGATGTGAATGCTACCAGTGGTACTCCATTTTGACTGCACACATTTTTTGGGGGGTATTTTTATGAAAACAGCTGTACAAAATTAGGTATCCAGTACTGTGATTCTTCTTTGTGAAATAACCAGCAATTGATATAAACCACTGAAACAAAGAATTTACTTACATGATTGGAAATATGAGTAGAGGTGTAATGTAAAAGAGCTGATCTTGGAGTGAAGCAGGAAAGCACAGAAAATAAAACAACACTGCAGCAATAATATATACACCAACTGAATAAAGGATTAGATGACCCACAAACTTTCGCTGCTTCTGTTCTGTATGCAGTTGGCTTTCTTCGACTGATTTAATCCTCTGAAAGCAAACAAATATTGCATGCTGTACTTGCAGGTTAGCATTGGCATGTCCAAACCTTTGGTAAAACATATAGTATCCAAACTCATAAAATTAATCTGTTGTTTATTGGACTGTGCATCATTGTGATAACATGTTTTGGGCATTACCATGCCTGAAACATGTTGAGCCTGTAAGAAGTACAATAAAATAATAAGTGGCATCTAGTTGGATTTTTATTCTTCAGTTATCATAAAATGAATGTTACAGACTTCCTACATTGCTACCTTATTTAATCAATGGACTACTCATTATGTATCATTTCCTTTTGCAATCCAGTGCTGAAACACCAAGGTTTATGTTGTGTCAATACCATGAAAAGGGTGGACAGGGAGACATTCACATAATCTACACACATTTTTTTAAAATAAAATTTTTCCCCAAAACCAGTTAGACATCAATACTTACAAATGCTTTCCTTCTACTTGATATCTGTAAATTCCCATGATGTATGCTACACCAGCGTTACACAAATCCAGAGTGCCTGGTTTCCCAGACAAATAAATTTTGTATGCTGGCACATAACATTTTCAACATAAGGTTCACAGGTCATCCTAAAATTGAGAGTTCTCAGCACAGAAATTGTTCATCACCCTTCTGACAAATAGTACTTGGGGGATGGCTCCCAAGTTTTTGGAAAACTTGTGTCCCCTTGTTCTATACTCTATTATGTAAAGAAAAGTGGCTAAAAACTACATTCATTTACATTCTGAAATCTATAATTTTTACTGTTCCTACAGCAGCAACATTACACCTTTAATATGACAACAGTAACAGGACTAACAACACACAAAAGGGTATTGCACTTTCTTTCATCTGCATACAAGTCACAGCGCATGCATTAATCTGCAGTTAATTTACATCATGACGTGAAATTCATTCTACTGTGTACTTGCAGACAGAAGTTACAAAAATGGGTCTCAATAAATAAGGTAAGAAAACATTATATTTAATTCTTAGCTTTATGCAATCAGAATTCAGTTGAACATTTAGTGTAAAGATCCACACCTAGACATCCCCACGTTACTGAAAAAGAACTGACGTATCTAGCTCCAAACAGGAAAAGCCCTCCTCAGAACCCAGGTCACTCACCCATTCTGCACCTTTAATGAAACCCAAAGCTTTAGTACCATGTTCACAAAAATCCACAGACATTCCCTATCATATGTCAGATAAACCATGTCCAAATTCCCACAATCAATTTCTGTTCATTTTAATATTATCATCCCATGTACAACTGTTTCCCAAATGACCTTGTCCCTTCAGATTTTCTCAGTTAAAATGCTGCATGCATTTGTCGTCTTTTCCACAACAGATTCTGATGTAACGGTTCTCCAGTCACGCACTACCCATGTACAAACTCACCTCATAGCAAAATCATCCCAGACAAAAAAGCAGTCCTAACTGTGCATCTTAAAATCAAAATGATAATTCATATAATTTTCTTGATATCAAATGTCATTTTATCTGCTTACCTCCTTCTTCAAGGTTTCAGATTCTTTCCAATTTATTAATGTGTGTTCAAGCTTTGGAAGTAAACTGAAGTCGATACAAGATGCTACTGTTTATTTCTGCATAACTGACGTATTTTACAAAGGGTTCGGATCATTCTTTTTGTGAAGCTGTAAGTTCACAACTGACAGAAAATACAATTCCTCTAACATTAAAATGCAGTTTAAAAAAGGTCACATAGACAAAAAAAATTCAAGAGTACACCTTAAAGACTGTTGAATAAATAAAAAAATATTACATTCATTAATTACAAAATCAACATCCTGCTTAAATAGTTACCCATCAAAGATTACAATAAAACTACAATACATACAAAATAGATCCATCTACTTACTTTTTCCAGACTCTCCAAAATCTCAAGAGCAGTCTTCTTCCTCTAAAAAAAAAAAAAGTTTGTCAAAAGGAAAGCAGAAACCGAATTATTTTAGGAAACACATGCAGACACAATCTTCAGTAATGAGCTAGATGTGAACACATTTCTTTTCAGTGTGTTGCAATCCATAATTTGTTCTTAGCAATACTGGCATTTTATGACTGTTCATTTCACATGAATCCTGGCTTCTCACGAACTTTGTAGGTAGGTAATTTGCAACTATAATTCACGGTAATTGCTGCCAGAAAAATATATTGAGATTCAGTACTCAAGACATGATACTGTAATCCCTTGCGTTTCACAGGTTTGTGTATTGCGGTTTCACCCAAGAATT
>Ga0123354_10020024_pt1 | contig 10516 bp, 6 predicted proteins | sample TergutLab28metaG_2_FD_97872 | JGI IMG/M metagenome (GOLD analysis project Ga0123354, IMG submission 97872) | Labiotermes labralis P4 segment gut microbial communities from Petit-Saut dam, French Guiana - Lab288 P4 | ecosystem: Host-associated > Arthropoda: Insects > Digestive system > Gut ...
AGCAGAACACGTAGGAGAACGGGAGGGCTACAGCAAAGATTACACACTATACCAGAGGCTGACTGTACAGAAAAATGATCTCCTGATGATGAGCTTCCCGAAAGCTCGAAACATGTAGAGAGTAAATGACGACTACCCATGAAAATAAAGGATAGTCCACAAGTGACATCGTGTTGGTTATTTTTTAAAACAAGAGTAGAGTTTGTTAGTGACGGGATGTCATATATAGTGCTGAGAGGTCGCTGGTGTAATGTAATTGTTCTGAATGCTCATGCCCCAAATAAAGAGAAAAGTGAAGCCTCGAAAGACAGTTGTTAGGAGGAAAATGAACAGGTTTTCGATCATTTTCCTATAAAAATCCTGTTAGGAGATTTTAATGCAAAATTGAGGAGAGAGGATATTTTCAAACCGACAATGGGGAATAAGAGTTTACATTAAGATAGCAATGATGATGATGTTGGAATAGTAAACTTTGCCACATCGAAACATTTAGTTGTTAAGAGCACAATTTTTCCTCACTGAAACATTCATAAATACACTTGGATATCTTCTGATGGGAAGACGCACAACCAATTTGACCACTTATTGATAGATTGGAGATGACATCCAAGTATGGTCGATGTGTGATTTTTAGGAGAGCTGACTACGATATTGAACACTATCTGGTGGTTTCAAAAGCTAGGAAAAGACTGGCGGTAAGTAGCAGCACAGAAGTTTGATGTGTAGAGATTTTATTTCAAGGATCTAAGTGAGCTGGAGGTTAGGAAATATTATCATATTAAGATCTCAAACAGGTTTGCAGCTTTGGAGAACTTCAATGATGGCAAGGACATAAATAGGGCTTTTGACAACATTACAGAGAATGCCAAAATCTCAGCTAATAATCGTCTAGATCTGTAAAAATTGAAGCTTCGTAAACCATGGTTTGATGACAAATGTTGACGATTTTTAGATCAAGGGAAGCAAGCTAATATACAGACGTTAAAGGATCCAAACCAAAGCAATATAGATAAACTAAACTATGTAAAACGGGAAGCTAGTAGACATTTCAGGAACAAAAAAAGGGGGCGGGGATTATCTGAAAGCTTAAATTGATTAAATTGAGACTAACAGTAAGAACAACAATATCAGAGACTTGTACAGGGACATCACTGACATTAAGAAGTCTACAAGCCTAGAATTAACAGAATAAAGGATGAAAAGTGTGATCTGCTATAGTATTTTGGCTAGGTGAAGGAATCATTTCTCTCAGCTATTGAATGCACGTGGGGTTCATAATTTTAGACAGATTGAAATACAGAAAGCACAGCCACTAGTGCCTGATCCGATTGTCTTTGAGGTTTAGATGGCTATTGAGACACAAATCTCCAAATTTACTCTGTGCAAATCCGTGAACTGATTGCACTAACTTACTTAAAAGTCTTACTAATGTACTAATATATGTTAATACCACTTTATTCACACTATTACACCCTTACATTTTTGCAGCATATATATATATATATATATATATATGTATAAATACCTTTTATATTATATATTATATTTTACATTTTATAGTCAGTATAACTTACATATAAGTATATCTTGATTTTCTCATATTTACATCTGGACATGCCTTTTGTTGACCCATCTCACAGACTGTTTCATTACTCCCTGAGGATGGCCCCTTGATGATTGAAATATGTAGGAGAGTAACAGTGTGAATAAAATGGTGTTAACATATATTAGTGCCTTAGTCAGATTCTTATGTAAAATGCAAATCACCAAGTATTGATCAAATTCCAACAGAACTGATTAAGGCAGGAGGTAGGAAATTTCGTTCTGAGATCCATTAACTTATTAATTCCAAATGGAATACGAAGGAATTGCCTGAAAAGTGGAAGAAGTCGATAATTGTACCTATTTATAAGAAAGGTGATAAAGCAAACTGTAGTAATGAGAGAGGCATGCCATTTTTATCAACTACATGCGAAAGTGTATCCAGCATCTTGCTGATTTGAAAAAAGGAGACAGTTTATCGCCATTATTCTTCAACTTTACTTTCGAGTATACCACAAGGACGGTTGAAATTAAGTTGCACCCATCAGTTTCTAGTTAATATATTCTGTGGAAGCATACAGACGATAAAGAAAAACGCAGTAGCTTTAGTAGTTGCTAGCAGGGGGACTGGGCTGGAAGTAAATTCTGAGAAAACTAAGTTCATGTCCATGTCTCGAGATCAGAATGCAGGGCAAAATCTCAGTAAAGAAATTGATAAAAAATCCTAGGAAAGATTTGAACGGTTGAAATATTTTGGAACAATCGTAACGATCGAAACCTCATTCGTGAAGAAATTAAGATCTAACTAAAGTCAGGGAATGCTTGTTATCATTCGTGGAGAATCTTTTGTCTTCCAGTTTGCTACCTAAAGATATAAAGATTAAAACATGGAGAAATATAATATTTCGAATTGTTTTCTGTGAGGATGAAACTTGGTCACTCACACTGAGGGAGCAAATAGGCTGACGGTGTGCAAGAATAGGGTGCTGAGGAGGATATTTGGGCCTGAGAGAGACGAGGTAACAGGGGAGTGGAGAAGACTACATAATTTGGAGCTTAACCTTTTGACGTCTAATGTCAACTATAGTGGTCGTACCGCACCGCTAACCTCTAAAGTTGCATTTTATATATTTATTCAACAAATATAGGTACTTAATATTTTAAACATGGTATATACTCTCCGTTTTTCTCTTCAAAATGCAGTTTGTTTCATAATTCTAACGTATTTGGTTCCTGTATTATTCACATTCTATATACAGGATGTGTTAAAATTAAAAAAAATAATTCCGGCGCCTAAAGGTTAAAGATCTTTACTCCTGACCAAATACTACACGGGTGATCAAATTAAGTAAAAAGAGATGGGCAGGGCATGTAGCACGTGTGGTGATAGGAGAGCTGCATACAACATTTTGGCTGGAAAACCTGAAGGAAAGAGACCACTTGAAAGACCCAGTCCTAGACGAAAGGAAAATATTAAAAAGAATCTTCAAGAAGCAGGATGGGGGAATGGAGTGGATTGATCTGGCTCGGTATAGGGACAGGTTGTGGGCTCTTGTGAATGTGGTAATGAGCCTTCGGGTCCCATAAAATGCGAGGAATTTCTTGACTAGCTGAGGAACTGTTAGCCTCTGAAGAAGGACTCCGTTCCATAGAGTCAGTTAGTTTGTTTGTTAAGTAAATAACATTTTTTGCAGAACAAGTAAGTTATGTGATAAATTCCTGTACAGTGCGTGGACTGACAGTGGCCTTGTATAAACTGTATAGCTAACATCGTCCCTGTGCTCACCATGAAGACACATAGAGCGATGGATGCACTGTCGCACGCGGTCTTAATCTCAGTATTAAGCAACACAAGTGTTCAGCTTCACATCTTAGCCGATTTATTTCTGGAGAAAGAGCCCTCTGTGCCCATTGGATAGGAGTTTGGGAGTATCCCAGGGTCTGTCTGGACACCTTGGAGAAGTGAAGGGTTCCTTTTTCCTGCTGTATATCGCACCAGAGTAACTCGGTTTCCCATTGCCTAAGTGCCTATAATATTTAAATATTACTTATTATATAGGTTTATATCATGTGTATTGGAAACTAAATTTTATCAAAATACTAACAGATAACAACGAATAAATATCCGAGGAAGGCAATCAATTTATGATGCTTAAAATATACCAATTGGCCCAAAATCCCGACGCGAATAAGGTCAAGGTGAGTAACTAAGAAACAAATTTCGGAATTAATGGAAAGAATAAAATTGCAGTGAATTCGCAGACAACGAAGTTGGAAAAGTCATTCAGGGCCAGGGTGAGGGAATAAAGAGCGGCTTCCCCTACAGATAAACTCTGTGGACAAAGATAGCAGCTTCAATTGCGATCGAAGCGTAGGTATTTCTCCACTTCTTCATAATGACAGATGTCATTCGGCAATTACTGCTTGTAACATAGTGTAAGTGCCGGTCCCATTGGCCGCGCGGTCTAAGGCGTACGTCTGCGGCCGCTCGCCTGCTGAGACTGTGGGTTCGAATCCCACTGGGGACATGGATGTCTGTTTGTTGTGAGTGTCGTGTGTTGTCAGGTCGATGTCTCTGCGACGAGCTGATCACTTGTCCAGTGGTGTCCTACCGACTGTGGTGCATCGTTGTGTGTGATCAAGAAATCTCGTGAATGAGGAAGTCCTGGCCCATTGGGGTGGGGTGGGGGGGGGGGAATGTCGTGCTGAAAGCAAACAAAGCAAACAAACATAGTGTCAGTAAATATATGAATAACCTGCCGATAAGATACAGAATTACATCATATCCAATTTTTCTGGGCTTGTGTATGTATAGATGTTAAGCCGCAATAGAGTAGCTGACGGACTGATTGCGACCACTGGGGTGTTACGACCACATTTTTCATCGTCGATATCCGCCACTGCACTAATGCATTGTGTGGGTCCAGGCCTCCTTTCTTTCATTCATCTTCCTGCCGCTTACCAACATCTTGTGGATTTGTGTCGCATTGGCAAGTAGAAATATCGCTATTATTCTTACCAGACGTCATTCTGCGCCCTTCCTCTTACTGTTAGTACTGCATGCACTCAGCATAAAGACATTTATCTTACTGTTTTCTGTCTCAATAGGAAGGAGAAAAATAAAAGTACGAGGATTTTACAATAAAAATCAATGCTCAGTAAGCCTGCTGCTCACACCACCCTTAAACACACCGTGCCTGTTTGCACCTTGCAGGGGACTCATACCGCCTCTATTTCAAAGGTAAATCCTGTAAGATTTTTTATCTCAGTATTTAACCAACTTGATGCACAAAATTTGTTTCACAATAAGTTTTATTTCATGCCTCTAGATGTTTCGAGCACATGTGTTCGAAACATGTAGAGGCATGAAATAAAACTTATTGTGAAACAAATTTTGTACATCAAGTTGGTTAAATACTGAGATAAATATACTGAGGTGCACGGTCAACAAAACGTCAAATCCCATAAGATTGTTACAGAAATAATCATTGGTTTTTGTGATTATTATAAGAAACGTACAAGTCAAGCTGATTGGGCAGAACGCAGGGTTCCTGAATGTCAGTGCATGTGGTGTATATACAGATACCATGGGGCTTGTAAGGGTTCAACTGGAATGTCCTCAGTTCTTCCAGTCGATTTCCTACGTAGTACGCTGAAATAGGTTAAAACCTTTTCCTTCCTGATCCTTTCAATTTTACTGAATATAGTAAGCCACTCGAAAATATAGACATGTTGAATCTGGTAATGCGATTTTACGTAAGGCGTGATCCATCCACCTCGAATAAATATTATGACCTTTCTCCGTCTGACCACAGTTCATTCAGCTCAGTCCTCTCTCACATTTTGCTCCTCTCTTATGTGAAAACTTTGCTAACTTGTTCTTTCCATATTTTATTTATATTTTCGCATTTCTTTTGGTTTCATGTTCTGTCCAGCCCATCTTATTCTGGTATTTATTAATTTCTCTTCCTGTGTGTAAATTTTAAATTCTAAACTCTTCGTTCATTTTCCTCTACCCGCTGGTTTCTCCCGCTATAAACCCACTTCTTGGAAAACCCTGCTGTCCTTATGAAAGTATCAACGCATTTTAGATAATTTCAAAATAAGAGCCTGTAAGTTGTTTTCTACGAAAGCAAAGGCGTATATCATTTGGATCGAAAATCCCTAACGATCACGCGGAAGAATGGACAAGAGATGCGAGTCTAGGCTTTTGTTTACGTGGTAAAAAGCCTTAGTTTTCCGTAGAAGCTGAGGATTTAGTTACTAAGTAATCACTCTCATTTTACAAAGGACTGTTTATAAACGTGCCCTTTCAAGTAGCGTAAACTGAACGATTTTTAGAATAGGTACGAAAAAGAATCTATGTTTTAGCTGGTAAATTCCAATCCTTACATAAGGAGGAATATTTTTATGTATTTCAAAGTAAGTATTTTGCTATTATTACGCTTATTTTTGTTCTTTTAAAAAGGGTGTGATTTATTAATTTGCCCTGCACTTGCTTGAAGCTGTGAACGCTCAAAACTGAATTTGGTGCCATATTACCCAAGAATCACATGAAGCTGGACATCGAAATACAAATTTCAGCACAGGGCACATTTTCCTACTTGCTACACACGAATCAATGTTTCTGATTAACGGCCTGGCTGGAAAGAATGCGTGTCAATTTCGTTCTCCAGCATCCAGTAAATGCTTGTCTTCCAGAGCAGAGCAGAGAAGTGTCGACAGAATGACGTATGGACGGGATTCTAAAGAATTCCCCACAGCAGTCTCTCCTTAAAACACGACAAAGACAAATTGTTAGCTACAAGACAGAAAAGAGACGAGAGCAGTCTAATGTAAAGAGAGAAATAAATGTAACCAACAAAACACACTTAGTAAAGCAGGGTGGCTTTTCAGAAGGAAAGTAGAAATTTTGTTCTGTTAGACTTTGTTCGGTTTTCCTTTTTTTTATTTCTTTTTTACATTGCACTTAGACGAATTGCGACAAAGTTTCTTTCGCTTGAATGAAAAGAATTTGTGTGTGTGTGTGTGCATGACTCCGTTGTGTTTTAGACTTACCAAATTTTATCAGACATACAGCGAAATAAATGAGTAAATACAAGCAAATAAATATGTAGATTAACCTGTCAAAACGCTGTAGTGACCATGCACACCACATTGAGAAAAACAGTTTATTATATTTTTCTAATAAATGCACAATATTTATTAACAATAGCAGTTTCTTAAAGCACTTCTACGTGTTTTCGAACCAGATATTGTTAATATATATATATATATATATAGTGCACGTTTTGGACAAATATAATAAAATTCTACAAAATGCACGGCATATACATCAAGATTAACAAATACTATATTTTGTCCCACTACGCAACTTTGTGTTTCCTATAATTCTCGAAATAAACAGTGATGATTTCCTAAGATCATAACTGGACTTATTTTTGTGATAGACGGAGAATCAGTGAGGCAGGAAATACGTTTCTGTACGTAACCTGTAGAATATCAGTCTTCAAACAACTTATTTTACCACAATTTTAAAAAAGCAATTAACGCTGTTGTCATAAATGTTTTATTTTCTTCATAATCTTTCTGTTTCTCAACGTATTTGTTCCAGGATTTAAAATTTTCTTGGTTCATTCAAAACAGGTAGCTTTTTTTTTTTTCAAAAATACATTATTACTCCTGACTGATGCTCGTTTCATATGCAATTTAATCAGTGATATTTTCTCTCCCGAAAAAAGTTGCTAGATTGGCTCAGTGCGTGTTATATTCAACAAAACTGTCATACCTCCATATATTAAACCTAATAACCTGGGTCACAGATATATGGCAACTTCAGTGTTTTATATCAATGTAATAGCCACTGTAAACGTTTTACAGTGTTGTCCCTGTTAGCACGCTGTGACAATTGGCTGCAAGTGCGGGAATTTCAAAAGTTTATATCTGATAATTTTTCACTCTGCCTGAACAAGTTTTTCTTTATCAACGTTTTATATATTCGCCAGCTGATGCACTACTGAGCTGGTGAATAAATAAAACTTTGATAATATCAAGATGTACCGTACGAATGTGAAAAAAAAGGTCTTTATTGTTCTCTTGTGTTATAAATTATTTTAATTTCCGTAAGCAAACAAACAGTCCTGCAGCAGCGCCCATCTCTGTTATTAATTCGATTCTTCTGCTTTTTAAGTATAGGACTCTCAATCCTTCTCGTATATAACAGAATAAAAGAAATCGAAAAATAAACTTAGGATTTGGAATGCTGAGAGACGTAAAAGAAAACAGGGACAGTACATTGCACATTTCAACATCTTGTTTTGTTTCAACCAGTAATCGTGCAATATCAGTCAACGCCACTGAACGTGCATGTATTTTATTAGTGCAACATGTTTTATCGTTACAAATACTTCGTAAAACTGATATCTCAAGTCCGGCAAGGCAATTTTTATGTATTCCATTTATATTCTATGCAGTTTGTAGTGCCTGATAATGACGACCTACTGTTAAGTCGAAATATGTTGCACTGACACATTTAGTTGTGTTGACTGTCATTGCATAATTATTAAGGATCAAAATCGAGTTAGTTTTAGCCTGATTTTCTCTCTTTAAGGTAAGTTGACCTTTTAGATGAAGGTATCCTAATAACAGAATAGGTTTTCGACTGACTGTGTGTAATTTATGAAAGGATACGAATCACAGGTAGTAGTTACGAGCAGGATCAGGAAAGGGCAGAAATTAAAGTCTGTGATAGAGAGACGTAAGTACTTTTAGTCTGCATATTCTACAAGAATTTGCTTAATAAATTCGCACACTTTCCTGCATATGAGATCACGATAAGGACCTATTCTGCATTGTCTGGAATGCACTCGTTTACAAGTGATTTAGTGGAACGGATCTGTGGAAACTCTAGACATAAACGTAAATAGTAACCTTTTATATTGAAAATAACAACTGATATGTCTCTAGCCCTAGTTAAACACAGGCGCAGGTTTGACATGCGTAAGTTCGTTCAAGGAACAGTGTCTTTATAGGGAACCAAATAATAGCCCACCTACTCAAGAAGTACCCCACCTAAACCAAAGGGCAACATATCTGTGATCACTATAACCCACTGCTGCTCCATAACATGAGCCACAAGAAAGCAGCCACGTAATTAATCCCCGATTCTTAAAATATTTTACGACTTTGAGCGCTAAACATCTATTTGTGTTCATTGAAAGTCCGTTTCTGAATCACAGTTAATGTGTATATTTACCGTTTCGCTGCAGTTAATAGAAAATGAAAAACATTGCATAGAATCGTGTAGGCGTCCAGATGTCGAGCGCCGTCTTATAGTATATGCCTTTGGTAAAGTGAAGAAGCATTCGTGTCAAAGGAGCCCCACAGAAGTGCGTGCTCGGTGGTGTACGATACTAGCAGAGAGAAACCAAACATACTTGTTTATACAATGTAGTAGGAGCCCTATATACTGGACTTTACTGGAAGAAGATGGATGATAAGTGAAAACTAAACATTGCCCACATACATAGAGAAGTAAAAAAGTAGAAGTGTGGTAGAAGGTAAAGAGCACCCACGAAATTTGGAAATGTGTTAATACTGTACGGCGCATAGTACACACAGCGAGACAGAAATAGGAGCAGAGAGCGGAGATTGGCGGAAAGAAATAATGGCTTATAAAAAATTGTTTGCTTTAAAAAAAAGGCTTGTGATTATTAAGATATGTTACCCTCACAATTTTATGGTCATGTTGAAAGTATGTCAGACACACAGAAGGCATTCCGAAAAATTCCTTCACAGCTAAACCATGTAATGTAATCTTATTTTTCTTTCCCTTGTCTAAACGTTGGTACCAATAAAACCGATATTCTCTTGATCTGTTCACCCTAATTGCATAACAATTTTACCCCAATTTAATTGTGTTCTATATACACACACACACACACACACATATATATATATATATATATATATATATATATATAAATCCGTCAGAATGACACTTGTGAATGACGAATTTGAAAAGAAGGGAAAGGAAGCTGTTGAAAACTAATTTGAGATACTTTCCTAATATTCGCCTCCAACTTAACGAGTAAAACCACGGAAATACAGAAAATAAATTAATCATTGCACTCCACTCTGAAAAAGTTTATCATACCTTAGACGTTAGAGACACGACTCTGTACTGTATGCCTCAAACAGTGAGGTTGTGTTGTATTCTCCACAGATGCCCGCACAATGGGTGTTACATAAAAGAGCCTTTCTCTTTTCTTCTTGTACCATTATCTGTTCTTTCTAAAAGATGCGTTCGTGCAGAAACTACAGACCGTTCTTGTGGCAAGCTGGGTTCTATTGTTACCTGCTGCAACGAAGTGAAATGTAGAATTTCAAAGACGCTAAATGTCAAATACGACAGTAGTGTAGTAGTCTTTTTATCACTTTAGTTTGTAAGTATAAACTCAGCAGTATAACAGTGAATGGAAATTTGTATAATGGAAATGCTTTATTCATAAACAGAATACCACCAAGAGGCATATGGAAATAGTGATACAACAATGATTTAAGGAAACAGAATATTTTAACTCTTGGATTCCCGAAGTTCATTTAAGTCCTGCTTAAGAATTCAGCTTCTACCTCAATGTAACACAATACATCTCCATTACTAAGATCAACCACTTAATTATCTTCAGGGATGTTATCACCCTTTATTGTGAGAACCATATAAAACATCTAAATAAATTGCGTAGCAGAATGCTGAGTTCGGAACATTTAAGGAATAGATACATAGAGAGATTGACTGTGTACAGAAAAACCATCTTGATGCACAAATTGTTCTTAGAATAATCTTAGCAATTGACCAACTTAATGCACAAATTCTTGTTTTATAATAAGTTTATTATATTCCTCTACATGTTTCGAGCACTGTTGTGCTCATCATCAGGAAGTCAGGAGGTCAAATTGTATTATACAGCATCTG
>Ga0123354_10020025_pt1 | contig 10516 bp, 2 predicted proteins | sample TergutLab28metaG_2_FD_97872 | JGI IMG/M metagenome (GOLD analysis project Ga0123354, IMG submission 97872) | Labiotermes labralis P4 segment gut microbial communities from Petit-Saut dam, French Guiana - Lab288 P4 | ecosystem: Host-associated > Arthropoda: Insects > Digestive system > Gut ...
ATACATACACACGTACATACATACATGCATACATACACACATAGTACATACATAGACACACATATACACATACATATTTACATACACACATATACCATATCATTTGATACTCAAATTTACTCTTTGTTATCTGTTTAGAGATATACAAAGCAGGGTGGGATAGTATATTAAAAAAATAGTTTGTACTCCTTTCATCACCGACACGCAGACAAGAGAGTCTGCTGAGTCGTGCTTGTGCACGTATGTATTTCGAGTCAAATTTTCAAGGCGCTGAGGCGTGTCCTATTTAAACTTGAACGACAGTATATTTTGCGATATCACCCACAATACGTTCCATATGTTGGCATGCCTTGATTGGAACATTTCATCAGAGACGCTGTGGAGCTGTGCCTGGCGGATGTCAACCCTCCTCACTAAAGAGGACTGCATCCTCTTCCCCTGCTTGCTGCATGTGGGGGATGTTAGGTTAGGTTAGTTTGTATCCAACCCCCCTCCCTCAGTTCCTCCCCCGCACCGCTGTGCTGCATGTTGTATATATCAACGGTATAAATAAAGTCGCACCAAAATAACACAGCTTCTTGCATTCTCCCCCAGGTTAGCTTCACATGGGTTGGATCTGCACACATAGCGGTGCATCGTGGGTACAGTGTTTATCGACATCATATGATCTACTTAGTAATATACTTGTCTGTCTATCGGAGGGTTAGGCAGACGGCTTTGGAATATACATTGTGTAAATGGTACACTATGTAACTGTACTACTGTATTGCTGTTTTTAATTTAGATACCAGACTGCTGGCTAGAAGTCAGTATTCAGCAGGTCCTGCGACCGGCCATCCCGACACAGGTTTATCTTGGTTTCCCTGTGCCTAAAAACAAATGCTGAAATGGTTCCCAAGATTCCAAGTTGCCACTACATGCTTCTGATGTAGCCTTTCCAACTTAAATTTAGTAGTAACCAATTTCGTGTTTTGTTTACACGTGAAATAACCACTGCCACAGGGTGACAACCCAATTGCAGTAAATAAATATTATTGTTATTCAGTAAACCACCATAGCCCAGGCCTGCCAAGATCGTGTACTGCATACTACAGTTGCATGAAAGGAGACAGTGTGAGAGTGAAGCGTCTTGCAGACATTTTGGGCCAAGAGACGAATGACCAAAAATCTGTAGAAAAGTACGTATAGCCTATACTTTGCATTTTCGTCACCACCTTAAAGTAATAACTATTTTACTCACTACTTGGAGTGGAGTTCTTATTAAGGACCTACTTGATCAGCTGTTTAAGAAATTCCCTTTGTTTTATGAAATCCGAAAGCTCATTACTGCGTTCACAGGAGACAAACACTGGACCGTATCCGACAGTAGATGAATTCAGTTAATACAGCCCAATGTGCTGCTAAAACTTGTTATAGTATTTTATTCAATTCTGTTGCCAGATACTCTAAAGTAGTGTTTCTCAAACTTTGTGAGACCGCGGCCCGGCAAATTCTTTTTTCATAAGACGAGGGCCCGGTCCCAACAAATTTACTCGTAAAGACCTTCCCATTTTTTAAGTTCATACATTAAACTAACATAAGTATTAATAATTAATTAAGGCATAATCATGAAGAGTATTAGTACATTTATGTATATGGTGTGACATGTTGACAAATATATAATTACATTTAAATTAGTTATCAATCATTGGACTAATGAAATCTTGTAGCGTATTTTATTTTCCTCAGGCCAACATCTGGGTCTGAGTTTTTCGACACATTCACGACTATTTTTCTCCTCAGAATTTTTCAACCATAAAACATTTATTCATGAAAATTGCTTATAAAACTAAAATGACAAACTCCAGGAGAACCTCTAGCGGCCTAGTATAATTGAAGCCAGGGCCCGGTACCGGACCGCGGCCCGGCGGTTGAGAAACACTGCTCTAAATGAGTTCACTGCCTTTCGATTTTCCCCTCTAGGTCCTGCAGGCACGTCCGATCATTCTCTGACATCGGCCGTCATTGTGTAGTCCTAGGACAGCCTTGCTTCAAATCTTAAATTTTCGGGTTACACATTACTTTTCTTATTGTTTGGCATTGCCTTGGAGTTTGGTCTAGGACCATGCCTTGGTTCAGGCGATAGGTTAGTCACCGGCTACTCACCATGGAGGTTCGGTTTGGAACAAGGTTTGTCCTTATGGAATTTGTGATGAACAAACTGGTAGTGGTACAGTCTTTGCACCGAGTGCTTCGGTTTTGCCCTGTAAGTGTTATTATACCAAAGCACCGTACTCATTCATCCTTTATCGCCGACGCTGTATAACCTTGGCAATTGACAGCATCCTTAACATAAAACACACACTCACGCATACATACGTACAGTCGAGCCCCGTTATAACGACATCGGTTTATGCAACACCTTGTATATAGCGTCACATATTCTGTGGTGCCAATCAGTTCCTCGCTGCTAGCCATAACATGACACCCCCTCGGTTACAACAACACAGTCTTATAACGTCACAAAATATTCATTCCCCTTCATGACGTTTTAACCGAGTTCGACTACATGTATGTATATATGTATGTGTGTATGTGTATACACACGCACACACACACTCACTCCCGCGCACCCACACAAAGCAACCAACTTAGTCTCTAACTTCATAAAAGAAGAGTTGTATAAGACGAACTTTACAGCTCAGACTTTTGAGTTTGAGGCTAAAGTGCTGAGAAGAGTATGTGTGAAAAAGAGAGAAGAGTTTACAAGGCAATGGGAAGCATTATGTAATACAAGCGTAGTAAGTAGTATATGTAATGTCCGGTTTGTTTACTCAAAAGCTAGCGATTAAAATACCTGAATTTAAGTACAAATGATTTTAGCTCTTTCTTGCAAGGATGTGAAATTTAGTGTCCCTCTTTGAAGGAAAAGTGATGGTACTAGAACTAAAGGAAATTGAGGTCAGAGGGGAAAATAGTAATACAGCAGCAAGAAACGCACTACAATTTCTAGCATTCAACTAATGTTACACGTACCTCTGACAAAGAGTCTGAAAATGTTTGCTTACTCTGTACATATAAATGCGCATGATTTGATGCTCTTCCCGTAGTTACTTCATTCGTTGTTCTCGAACTTTCTTTGGCTTTATTTAACCCACTTTCTTTTGAACATCTTCATGAAGGCAGAGAATTGATTAACTAAGCTATTATGAGCTTCTGAAAGACTGTTCCATGGAGTTATTTGTCTGTAAATACGTAACTGTAGGTTTTCACCTGAGTTCGCTTCAGACCTCTCTGTACCAGCTAATTATAATGGACACTGCGACGTTCTTACTGTATGTTCAGCAGCCACTGATCTTATAGTAGTGTTTAAGTGAACAGGTCAAGCATAAGAATGAATTCCGGATTCTTATTCCTACACATTTTAAAGTATAAATGTGTATTTTAGTTAATTAATCTGAGTGCTTTTCCTCTAACGTTGTAGGTATTGTATTTTGCTATTGACAAGGAAATGAAAGTCATCTGAGCCGAAGAATGGCTACTTCCGCTCTTTCGTACAATTTATACAATATTTTGTTTCGAGCTCTCGTAACTCTGTGCTGAAATCTTCTTAGAATGAGAAATGTTTTCAAACAATTATTGTAGAAGAAATCAAAACACGTACTTTGTGTCTAATATTTTTTTCCCCGAAAGCTGTGACCTTTATGAAATTATGTTGAAAAGTATGGTACAGCTAGACACACCACAGAGGACAGTATAATACGGCGCATGCGCTTGGCGTGTCGGGCAACTAAGGAAAGAATACGGACAAGAAAATAATTTAAAATTATCCATGTTCCGTGCGGTAAGACGAGTCACGTTATGTGGTGACACACATAATATTTGGTAATTATTGCTTTCTCACGGCAACAAAGGTTACGCGAACGCGCCTCAATTTTACGTTATACGCAAACTGCCTGTCTTGTTCTGTAAACTGCAGGAAAGGGATTCGTCTGCCTAACGAATTTGTACTAATGTATTTCTCGCATCGTTGGCCGGGTAGCGTAGTCGGTATAGCGACTGGCTACGGGCTGGACGGTCCGGGGTTCGAATCTCGGTGGGGGCGAAATTTTCCGCACCTGTCCAGACCGGCCCTGGGGCCCACCCAGCCTCCTGTACAATGGGTACCGTGTCTTTCCCGGGAGTAAAGTGCGGCCGGGTGGTAACGCTGACCCCTTACCCCCTTCTAGTGCCGTAGTCAAGAAAGAGTAGAGCTATAGCTCTACTCCTCCTATGGGCCGTACGGCCTGTACAGAGCCTTAGTGCCTGTACAGAGCCTCAGTGCCTGTACAGAGCCTCAGTGCATGTACACAGCCTCAGTGACTGTACAGAGCCTCAGTGCCTGTACAGAGTCTTAGTGCCTGTACAGAACCTTAGTGCCTGTACAGAGCCTCAGTGCCTGTACAGAGCCTTAGTGCCTGTACAGAGCCTTAGTGCCTGTACAAGGGTGCACTTTACTTTTCTCGCAACATCGAATAAAAAAAATGCTGCTTTTCATTCACATCCATTATTTATTCAGTTTTATTATATCCAATACGTAAACCTGCACTGTGACGTATGTCGCCTTGCATGGTTGTATGTAGGTAACGACACTTTGGTGAAGCTTGGGATCACCATCTCCAGGAGTCTTCGTTGACCATATGAAATACGAAGACATGCAGCTCCTTAAAAAATCTGTAGCTGTTTACCAACTTAAAAGGCATCATATTCCAAAAGACTTCGGTCGTGATAAACACTGTTGTGAGAACGTCATGTCTAGCAAAGAAATAATTTTCGCCCTGATGGCGATGTTGTTGCTGACGTCGTTTTGACCACCAGGATGCACACTTTAGAACGCACATTGTGTTAGTGTTGATGTGCGGTTTGAACAAGCAACGGGGAGACGTATTTGGCCGTTGCTAATGGCTATATGAATTTTTAACTGCGTGCCTGTCATTCGTCATAAGTCACCTTTTCAATTTATACATTTGATCTGACACAAGAATAGTTTGGAACCCTCGACGCGAAACAAAAGCGATAAAAGAATATGAACAACACCCTGGAGTTATGAATAGTTTTTTGAGTCCTCGGTTTTTAACCTTAATTACCATTGTACTCGTCTTCGTTCATTCCGTCTTTTTCTTCTTCTGGTTTTTTCTGGCACGATGTTAGATTTGGCAAGACAACAAGTTTTGCTGTTCCGGCTACACATGAAATAGTACCTTGATAAAATACGATAAAATAAATAGATGTCTGATGGTGTTCTTTTGATATACACCTCCACAAATAACACCACCTTTATCATGTTGTTCTTCGTAATGTATCGTGTATATTCATGTGGTTGTTCGTAACTGTCTGCAGTCCCAATCATTAACATCACATGAATCAGACTACATTAAATTACTGTAAAACCAATGTTTAGTTAGCGCTGTTGCAAAGTACATCTCCGAGCTAGTATCTTAACATTCAAAGTAGATTACACGAAACTAAAATATCGCCCACGCTGTCCTTCGGATGTAAGAGCATACACACACAAAAGGTAAAGTTTACCCCAGAACAGGCCGTGAAGGCTACGTTACAAATATATGAGCATAAACTCTTCAGAATATTGGGCTCAGTTGCACGAAGTGAGGGGGAATGGGAAATACCATACCACGAACACGTCACAGCTTGTATATTTCGCCTAGTAGCGTTCGATGAAGAAGTGCGGTTTAAGGAGAGCAGCTTACATAACGATAAGCGGCAGACAGGAGAAGAAGCGAAAACGTTCGTTGGCAAACATATTTGGGGACAGAAATTACCTTAAAATGGGAACGGGAAATTTTAAAAGTCCTTCAGCACGAAGGGTATCCATGTGTGAACTGATACTAATCCACCCGGACAGTCCTGTGGGTTCTCCTGTAATCGCTGTGATGGAAGTACTGGTCCCGTGACTAACCTCATAGAGATGAGTCATTCTTGAGCAGCTAAGTTTTTTTCCCACCAATGGACCCTGTCCTGAGGCAGCTAAATCCACTTCGACGTCCTCTTACTCCGTATAAGTTGCATGGTACCAACAGAACTGGAGCAATAATGTATACACGTGGAAATAAAATGACTTCCCCAGTTTGAGTTCCGGTGGACGACAGACTTGGAGGGGCCGTGTGAGGGGGGGGGGGGGTGGGGTGCGTTGGAGTACAATCATCTTGCAATTTATATGAGCAGGTCTTGATGATCTGACAGCACAAAACATTTCGTAATGACGACGACGATGATGATGATGATGATGATGGCACGTATATATAATGTACTAGCTGCGTCAAGGTGTATGTAGAAGATACTTCTCCCGAAGTCTACGATATAGCCTGCATTTTTGTCTATCCAGACGTGCTACACGTCCCGCCTATGGCATTGTCCTCGGTTTTATCAGTAATCAGTTGGCAGTCTGCATTTTTCTGTGGTTAACAATCTGAACTCTCCAACTCATTAGATGAATCGCTTTGGTTAAGGTTAAGTTTTCCCGTTACAGGCCCGGTGTGGCCCAGAGGGTGGGTAGAGGTATAGCTCTACTCTTCCATGACAGCGGCACTAGAAAGGGGGTGAGTAGTCAGCAGCACGCCCCGGCCGCACTTTACCCCCGGAAAAGACCCGGTACCCATTTTACAGGAGGCTGGGTGGGCCCCAAGGCCGGTCTGGACGGTGGAAAATCTCGTCCCCACCGGAATTCGATCCCGGACCGTCCAGCCCGTAGTCAGTCGCTATACCGACTGAGCTACCCGGCCCACGAATCGCTGTAGTACTTTCATTATTTACATGTTTATTTTCACGCCATATCATTATCATCATCATCATCATCGTCGTCGTCGTCGTCGTCGTCTGTTACTGACCACTAGACGGTTGACTCAGAACTTTTATTAATAAACAGGAACCGAACTGGACTGATCAGTACACAATTCCAGTCACGACGCTTTCCTGAACATAATCGTAGCGCTCCTATTGTGTTCTTCGCTTTTGATTAAATAGTACACGTTGTATTGGCATTTTAAATACATCTTCAGCCGTTAACTGTTAGCTGGACGGCTAACTCTTTTGTTTGTCACTTAACGAGAGTGCGGGGCCCGTATGGTAGGCTTAATTACTGCGCACATGACGCTTGTTTCGCACCTGCATTACAAATGCAGATAGTTCGGGCAATTTTGATATGGAAAACACGTGAGCAAGCGAGGGGACGTGCAGAAGGAAGGCTAGTAATTGAAGAAGGATCAAGTAAAGGAAAGAAATGGAATTTAATTTCCATGTTGATATGTGAGATGCTTATAGCGTTTAGTTTTATTTATTCCAGCTGAAAAAAAATGATAAATAGAGCTGACATTTCTTATATAACATCGTATCTGGATAATTGGACATTCGTGCATAAGCGTATTTTCTACATTTGTCTGTTAGGGGTGTCCAGATGTTTAAATTTCCTTTGAGATACTATGAATTGGTTACGTAGTGATGCATAATGTTTGAAGCCGATCTTACGCTAACAAAAAACTGAGAATTATTTTTCTACTGGGCTGTATGACTCTTTGTAGCGAACAGCGAAAATTTTTGAAGAAGGATGTACAAAATTCTTTGTAATGTAAAACAAATTTATGCCTGGAAGCGAATATCTGAAATGCTGCTGTAGAAACTTGTCACTTAACTATTTCTTTAAATGAACGTGCGATAAGAAATAAAGACATGGAGTAGGCATAACAACGACCGACCTGTTCATATATCAGAATTGTCTGTAGTTAGGAATATTCATTGTAGTCGAAAAATTTAAACGTAAAACATACTATAATACACAAGAGAACTCTTAAGTTCGCTAGTACTGTGGAAGGGGGACCGCGGTAGCACAGTGGTTAAGGTGCTGTGTTACAAATCGCAAGGTCGCTGGTTCGATCGCAGCTGGTGTCTTTGGAATTTTTCATTGACATAAAATCCTTCCGATCGCAATATGGCCCTGGGGTCCACTCAGCCTCTTAACAGAAATGAGTACCAGGAGCATTTCGTGGGGGTAAAGGCGGCCGGTGCATAAGGCTGACAACCTACCACCATCCTGTGCAGTTGTCATGTATCTGGGAACCTCAAATTCCTGGAACACTCTGGGCCACTCCAGGCCTGTAAAGGGACTGTTTTATCTTTAGTACTGTAGAACGTATGAATTTAGGTCTTAGAGGAATTGTTCGACAGATTATGTCGGTTTGGAGAAAGGCGAAGGCAAATAACAGGCATTTGCAATAATAGGAAAAACAAAATAAACTAGAAGGACACGTAATCACCGAGAAGGAGGTATCCGAGACCTGAATTTTCGTAACCCATAAAATAAAAAAATAAGTTTGTAATTATAAAACAAGGACATGACACGAGAGAAATGACGCATCTGTAGTTATGATTTGGCTTCCAAAACGTATGTATTATGTTGGGTCGCTTTGCCTGTTGGTAGGAAGCCAAGAAGACATATATGAAGGGTAGTGTTATAGCACCACTCTTAACCTCCGTACTAGTTGGAGGTGAGTGTTCATACACATATACAGGAGAGAAACCCGATACCCATTGAGTAGCAGGCTGTATGGGCCTCAGAGCCGCTCTCTACTCTTCGGAGAAGAGAAAAATATTATTTTCTGTAGACCGTTCATCTTGTAGCCTAGTCGCTAGGCCGAATACGTTGGTCCGTTCCTGTTCGCAACATCATTTTGGGGAAAAAAAATTCTGCGAAATTCAGGTTTCTTTGTGTTCCTAACTGTTATTCAAGAGCACAACAATTAAAATGTAGCTGTATATTATGCTGCGAGCTAGACCTCAGGCACACTCGGCAGGAGCGAGAAATTTGTCGTGTTCTCTAAGGCAGTGCTTCTCAACATTTGTGAGACCGCGGCCCAGTAAATTATTTTTTTCATAAGACGAGGGCCCGGTCCCAACAGATTTACTCGTCAGTAACTTTCCAATTTTTTTTTAGGTCCATACATTAAACTGACATAAGTATTAATAATTAATTAGGACATAATCATAAACACTTTTAGTACAATTATGTGTAAGGTGTGGCATGTTTAAAAATGTAAAATTACATTTAAATTAGTTTTCAATTCCAGGAGAATATCTCGCGGCCCGGTATAATTTATTCCAGGGCCCGGTACCGGGCCGAGGCCCGGCGGCTGAGAAACGCTGCTCTAAGGCATCCAAACCGACTGTCGGATTCACTTTGTCTCCCACCCAGTAGGTAATGTGGACTCTTTCCCTACGGGTTAATCCGCTTGTAAACAAGGACAGTGTGGCCTTTTTTGATATCACCATGCAGACATTGTTTTTTAGTACTACCTCCAGTTTTTTTTATTTCTCACAGAATTCCTTATACGCCTTATGAAATGGAGGCCATTTATTGTTCTTTCACTTTATTTCCCTCCATTCAATATTCACAACGCGGCGGACGGCCGGAATTGTAAAGTGGCAGCAACGCTAATGCCGTTTGTAAGTTTAGCTTGGAACGGTTTGAGGAAAAACATGAGACTCTGAAATATAATATTTTGTGGAATGTGGAACAGCAAGATATGAACCATTTAAAACTTCTTATAGGTTGGAATTTTAAAGATGATGAACTAATAGAGCTGGGCATGTGAAAATCCATAGGACTTATTGCATTAATGGTTTACCACAGACATACATAATGAATATGGCTACGTGTGATGCGCGCAGTTTGGTTTATAAGTGAGGAAACACAAATATGGCGATTGCGATCTTTGAGGTTATATGCGACAGTTTTAGCTTATACAGAAAATTAAGTCATAGTTGCTTTCTTACCATGGCGCAACAGCCCTGGTGGGACAAGGCCTCCTCATTTTCGAGGATTCATGATCACACTCAGGTAGACACACCACAGTCGGTAGGACTCCTCTGGACGAGCGATCAGCCCGACGCAGAGACCTGACAACACTCACAAGAGGCAAACATCCTTGCCCCCGGCGGGATTCGAACCCACAATCCTAACAAGCGAGCGGCTGCAGGCCCACACGCCTTAGACCGCGCGGCCACTGGGATCGGCAATAGGTACTTCACAAAAATGAATAAAGAATAAGACAGTGCCATGTACACGTACACAGAAATAGGAGTGCTAAGAAAAGCAAATCTTGTGGACTTTGAAAGTCCCGTAGTGAAAAAGTGAATAGTAATTAGAATATGAACGAAATGTTAATACAAAATTTAAAGGAAAAATGAAAACGAAAGACGGTTGGCCCGAAGAAACTAATGAATGCATGAAAATAAGAAAGAAGTGAAGAAATCTTTTGAACCGGAAGAAGGTCTTTTGTGGAAGTGTGAAGGAAAAAGCGCAAAGGTAGAAACGTAAGATATATAAAATAAATTATATATTTAGGAAAAAGTTTTAGATTATTAGCAATAAGCTACAAGAAAACAGAAAAAGACTGAGGTGGAGGGAAAAAAATTAAAGGGGACCGAAGAAGAGCGTCAGTCGGTGCCTTGAAAGGGGCAGTATGTGATGTTGCTAGGGGGCCAAGCG
>Ga0123354_10020026_pt1 | contig 10516 bp, 9 predicted proteins | sample TergutLab28metaG_2_FD_97872 | JGI IMG/M metagenome (GOLD analysis project Ga0123354, IMG submission 97872) | Labiotermes labralis P4 segment gut microbial communities from Petit-Saut dam, French Guiana - Lab288 P4 | ecosystem: Host-associated > Arthropoda: Insects > Digestive system > Gut ...
GGGGGTTTTTTTCCCCACTTGTACTTCTGTATGTTTCTGCTTTCTGTTTATGGGGCGGTTGCGCCTCGTTTTTAGTTTTGTGAGGTGGTTGCCGGTTTCCTTGGTGTAGTGGTGGGTTGGGTTGGGCTTCTGCCCTCTGTAGCTTACCCTTCTTGCGGGGGGGGGGGTGTTCGACTGTATGTGTAATACACAAAAATTCTTTGTTATTGTCCTTAAAGTCTTAACTTTCTACCTCAAGAGCAAAATTTGCAAAATTCCTTTGAAAATGCTTTTTTTAAAGAAAAGAATAATATCTGAAAGACTGAATCCAAGATACATATATTGAATGTTGAAACCCAAGTCACGAGATTGAAACAAGAATTAAACTGAATAATAGGGAGAGTAATATCGATAGCTTGAAATGTACGTAAAGAATTGTTATTTGTAAAGTTATATGCTACCTGACAGTAAACACTCCTTGTAAAAACAATGTATGATATTCTAAGAGTTGGTTCAGTCAAAACAGAACTAATTTATTGTCAACTATAAATATGGCGACATGTTTCGACCTACAAAGTCATCATCAGGCCAATTCTTGAACCATATTTTAGGTACAGTACACCAAGTAAAAGTGCACTTTTTGGGGATCCCAAAATGTTTACAACTGCGAGAGAACGTGGATACAAATGAAGTTTGTAATACCAACTTCATTTGTATCCACGATGTAAACATATTGGGATCCAAAAATATGCACTTTTTCTTTATGTACCTAAAAATGTGGTTCAAGAATTGGCCAGATATTGACTGTATGAGTCGAAACATTTCGTCATATTTATAGTTGACAATAAATTAGTTGTGTTTTGACTGAACCAACACTTAGAATATTTTAAGTGGCAATACAGCGGGATGGCTCCAATTAAAGCATGTATGATACACATAACAAACAACTATTATTTCTTTTCCAGCAACATCTGTCGGATCTGTACAGTGGAGAAGAAAGGTGTTTCTTGTGTGGTAGCAAATGGATCATTAACCTTTTGGCGCCGGAATTATTTTTTTTTTAAATTTTAGCACACCCTGTATATAAAATGTGAATAATACAGGAACCAAATACGTTAGAATTATGAAACAAAACTGCATTTTGAAGAGAAAAAAGACGGAGAGTATATACCACGCTTAAAATATTCAGTATCTGTATTTGTTGAATAAATATATAAAATGTAACTTTAGAGGTTAGCGGTGCGGTACGACCACTATAGTTGACATTAGGCGTCAAAAGGTTAAGTATCGATCACTAGCATACTAGGTCCTCGTTAACCGATGTTTGTTCCACGGAGGTTTCTGTTTGTAAGAATGTCTATCTGGACCGCTTTTCTGAACTCTTACTTAAATGTCGTCCTTAATGGTTATTGCGCTGCTGTTAACGGGCAAATTATTATAGCTAATGCTTTATTTGAGGCTCCCACCGCGAAGTAGGTGAGAACTGCGCTCTTCTGGGGTGTTACCCAGCGAGAAGTGGTAATTTATTACCGACGTTTCGGGACAATCGGTCACATTTTCAAGGACCAAGAATAGGAAAAAAAACCTTTCATCCTCGTAAGGGATGTAGGGAAGAGTATGGGTGGTGATAAGTTCTCAGTAGCATGATGCCGGCGAGTACGGTCGATGCGCTTGGCAGGAACGAGCAAGAAGTTTAGTCAACAGTGTTGAAGGAAGACTTTAGGGTAGTGAAGAAATTATAACACGTGCAGGGGAGAGAAACAAAGGAAACTATATGTATGAGCAAATTGAGAGAAGGATAAAAAGGGGGAAGATAGTAAAATATGTAATTAATATATAAATAGAAAACAAAACATTAGGAAGGGAGAAGATTCTTAGCTTAGTGGCACTCTGCGGTTTTGTGTAGTTGACACACTTTGATTTTTTTGTGTTTTTCTTTTTAGCATTCTTACATGTACTGTATGTTAGTCATAAGCTAAATTTACTCATGCTTAGTTCTCGCATCTCTTAAGACCAGGCATGTGAGGAACATAATTTCCTTCTATTTCTTTTTGTTTATAACTGGACTCGCTAAGTGTATCGCGCGAGCAGTGTGTGGAGCAACACATGTAACAACAGTTGCTTTGTTCTGCAGCAGCAGTCTTCTGCGTAGCTCGAACTGTGTCTGAACAGCAGAGTATGAGGCTGGACAGTCAGTGAATGCGAACGGTAATGAAGAGTCCACTGGCGAAAATTGTCACTGATACATTTCAGTTGTAAGTGCAATTACTCCGTACTCTTGCACAATAAAACTCCAATATATTCTACTGGGGATTGTTGAGAGTGTGTGCGACCTGCCCGACTCCCCGTCTTAACCAGAGTTACGAGCTCCGTCCTCCCTGGGAACAACATCTAAGATACGTTCCTCATCGGGTCCGCAACGGATACAACAGCGGTAAACTACCAAGTGCAGCGCAGGGAGACAAAACGAACACCAATTATGTGGAATAAAGGATAGAAACATCTATAAAGACAAGAACAATGAACCGATAAATAAAATGAAACAGGAGGGAGGAGGGGGGGGATTTAGTAACTCAATGCTACAGTGAAGTGAAGCGGCTCGCGAAAACAGGTCACTGAGAATACAGCAGGTGCAGACAAAGAAACCTACACTAAATAACGGCAAACAAGAAAAACGAAGAAGAAGAAGGAAAATGAGAAATTGGTGAAAATTAGAGGAAAAGGAGAGAAAGAAACCGAAAGTAGAGAAGAAGTGAAATGGAGGAGGAACAATACGAAAAGCAGAAGAAACGGCAAACGAAGAAAAACGAAGAAGAAGAAGGAAAATCAGAAATTGGTGAAAATTAGAGGAAAAGGAGAGAAAGAAGCCGAAAGTAGAGAAGAAGTGAAATGGAGGAGGAACAATACGGAAAGCAGAAGAAACGGCAAACAAAGAAAAACGAAGAAGAAGAAGGAAAATCAGAAATTGGTGAAAATTAGAGGAAAAGGAGAGAAAGAAACCGAAAGTAGAGAAGAAGTGAAATGAAGGAGGAACAATACGGAAAGCAGAGGACGGATAAAAGTGAGAAAAGCTGTACAACCCAGGAGGGAAGAAGGGGGAGGGGTAAGCAGATACAGTAGGTGCTCTATCAGAGAGCGGCGATGGGGAATGGAACCGTCGTTACAGTGTGGGAGAGCAGGACAGTGATTGGGGCGTTTAAAAGGGCCGTGAGTAGTCACCACTACTGAAGGAGCCGCCTGCTTCCTCTAAGGTTTCCATGACCCCCTCAAGGTCAGGCCATCCTTCCTGTTCATATAGTTAGGGTGGAAACACCACTGCCTACACTCTTCCCTATATAAACCCCGTACCTTGGGTTTCCGTCTGTCTTTTTGGATTCTTGACTCTTGAAGTTGGGACCGATAGGTTGTCCCGAAACGTCGGTAAGAAATTACCATTACTCGCCGTGTAATAAACCAGAAGAGCGCAGTTCTTTTTTTTTATTGTACCTAATATTTGCGGAATCTAAATTTTTTACGGCTTTGAGAGTAAATATTTTTAAAGTCTTACGGCGATAGGGCGCCGTGTCGACTGTAACTAGTTACGGACGTTTTGGATGAACTTGCTGCTTCCATTTTTAGGGTGGTCCAAGAAACGTAATTAATTACCAGGCGTATTGCAAAAAGAATTTAATTATTTTGGGTACTGGTGAATAGAATATTAATAATTGTTGAATTCTCTCATGTTCTTTTGGTTCCATATTTTATCATTATATATATATATATATATATATATATATATATATATAGTTGTATGTTTTGTATGCTTTTGTTTAATTTTGTAAATTATATATTTTATTATGTATGTTCTGTTCTGTATATTCTGTTTTCATTGTGTTGTTCTGTGTATTGTTTGTGTGTAAATGTTCACTGTACTACTGCCAATAGATGTCAACCCAACTGCTGTTAACAAATACATCAAATGTCTCGTGTAAAAATCTTGAAAATTCTTGTAATAAGATAGCGAATTAAGTGATTTCCGAAAAGACTAAACGTATACAGCTAGTAAAGATGTGGCTAAGTGGCAGTCAGACACCTAATTTTGTTAAAGGCTTGTAAAATGAAGTGCATGGAGACAGTAAATGGGATGGCCCAAAGGGTCAGGAAGGGTTGCTTCTGTGGTTCGCTGAGTTTAGAAGGTTCGGACACGCTTCTGTATGCGACGTACAGATGGGTAAACTTTTTGCGCAGCAAATGGATTGTGTCCCTAATGTCAAAGATAACAGCCCAATCATAATCATGGTAATTCAAGAATTATAATGTTAGAAATGCATGTTAAACTGATTACAGGCCTTTCTGACGTCAGGGCCCTTTATTTAGTCCGCTCGCGTTGACTATCGACAGCGTAATAGAAACACATTTGAATTATTGCAAAACTATGTGCATAATATGAACGCTTGCCCGGTTGGTTATTCTGTTTGTCTAGCGTTAGATCATCAGATTTTGATACGTGAATATGTTCGAAGCTTCGGTGAAGGCAGTCATATTATCGGTGTCAACAGTTCTGTTGAATTATTCATCACTAAATTAGTTAGTTGATCACATACAGTATGCAGTCTTTGTATAGCGTGAAATATTGTCCCGGGCCACGAGGACTGCTCAATCATCTTTGATGAGAGATGACTACGGAGATGAATAGGTGGGTAGTCTTTCTGTTTGAGGAACTGAATAGGTAATTATCTCTCTTATTGCGGAAGTCAAAGGCATTCGTAAATATAGAACCAGGCATGGCGTCGAAAATATTTATTTTATCTAAATTTAATTCGTTCACCAACACGTGCATTAGTGAGTTGCCTTAAAAAAATAATATTAAAATTTACATTAAAATTCCCTAACTCAGTCTACTGCCGAACAGTGCAAAATACAGACACCGATAAGGACCCAATATATGCAGCCACACCACCACCGTATTAACCACAAACCGATGTATTTTTATGGACTAATTTAATAACTGTAACTTTAGTAAGCACAAATTAATGCGCTCACTCATGATGGTGTAACTGTAACACCGAAACATGTCGGAGCTGTTTCAGTGTACATTTTAATGTTAATTTTATAGATTAATATAAATATAATAATAAAGTAAAATATAATAATACAATAAAAATGTAGTGAGAAAGCTTGTGCATTCTGTTTCATTAGTATGTTATCGTGCGCTGTATGCGTACTGGAATAATTTTTGTTTAGCTTTGTGTCCCCTTAAATTGGATATCCTTCCTCTTCATGCTTTCTGAACTCCTTATGTTCTCGAATAAAGGGCATGAAATCAGTTACGTAATCCAGTGGTGCTAAGATGCCAGATGAGCAGAAAATTGTGTGTATGTATGTATGTGTGTATGTGTATGTGCGTGTGTTTGTGTGTGTTTTTGTGTGTGTGTGTGTGTGATTTGTATATGTGTTTTGTGTGTGTTTGTGTATATGTACACAAACATACATACATACATACACACCCACATACATACATGCATACAAACAAACACACATACATACGCACATAATACATAATATATACATACACACATACATACAGACATATACACATACATACATACAATCACACATACAAACACAATACATACACATACATATATATATATATACGTACATACATACATACAAACAAACACACATACATACGCACATAATACATAATATATACATATACACATACATACAGACATATACACATACATACAATCACACATACAAACACAATACATACACATACATATATATATATATATATATATATACACGTACATACATACATACATACACACACACACACACACACACAGCTGATGGCGTGTGAACCGAGACGAATGTTAAGTGTTTTGTGATTACAGCTGATCCACCTAAGGTCACCAAAGTAAATGAATTCTTTGAAGAAGTGTCAGAGGGTTACACCCAACATTAGTCTATATCTGCTTCAGAAGTCTGTTTGTGTATGTAGAATGGTTGTCAGTTGCCTAGAAAAGCGTGTAAAGGGGTAGAGTCAGGCTGTTGCACGTGCTAGTTTGATATGATGATTCCATTTTACAGTCGATCCATTTTTCCGTACTGTGCTTTAACTTAAGTGGATCATGGTTACAGCCCAACATATTATTCGGTTAATACAACAAATGTGACAGCATTGCAACTGTGACGCTATGCTGTAGCAGTCACACACCATAAACGTACCTACGCAGTGAATCGTGGCTATAAAAGACTGACGAATGGACGGAAGGAAATCGGAATTTCGAGAGTTTCGGGCAACTTTTCGAGTCGTTACTCTGATTAACGACTGACGGAAAAGGGAAATGGTTATGCCAGTGGTATAAGGACCTATGAAGAGGCGTGTAGTGGCGTGGTAACTGTAAAGACAGCCAATTACTGTGACGTCACCCTTCCGAACGCGAATTTAAAGTCATGGGGAGAAGGGGAACTGCTTGAGAAATGTGCAATAATGGGGTAATGCTCTCTTCCGATTCGTGTTAAGTACCTTTGCTTTAGTGTTACTAACACTTGTCGACCTTTGTGCTGCCGTGTAGACAAATTGTGCTTCAACGATTTCACCGTAGTTACTTAAGCACTTAATTTAAGAAGGTTTCGAGGGCTCCTAAGATGAGATATAAAAAAATTTCTTGGTTTTATAAGCATCAATTGACGGAACCATTTTTTTTTACTATAGAAAAGCGCTGTAATGTTACGAACTGTGTCTCTCTGCCCATGTACAGGGGTGGTGATAAGTCCTTAGCCTGACCAGGAAGGAAAAAAGTTAATGTTTCTGTCAGAATGGTGTGAATTTCCTTCGGCGCCTTGCCTTGCAGGAAAAACAACTTGATGACAGCTCGCGTCTCGATGATGTTGAACTTGCGGTCGTCCCTGAGATGCTTCTGAGCTTGTTTCCTTCCTGTTCGGGCTAAGGACTTATCAGTACCCCGTAGTGTAAGTACCGTTTTTCCAATGCTGATATTTTAGTAGGAAATTCTTCTTCTGTCACAGCAGATGCTGTCTTGTAATTTATACTGCTAAATGGCGGAGATACGCGTAGCTTCCAATATTGAAAATACCATCTAATGTATCTTTCACATATCGATGAACCGCAGATACTCCTAACCGAGTCATGCCGTGTGTAGAACGAAACGAGGCGATACATAATTCGTTCTGTCAAAGGAGGAGGTTGTGCGTGTGAATATTGGGTAATATATTTTTTTTATTTACTCTGGTGTAGTTACGTGTGTGATACTGTTTTATATAAGATTTGTGAAATGTGCGATGGTGTTTCGTTCCATAATTTTCGTTGCGAATGGGATTGCCTTTATGCGGACAGAGCGAAGTGAAACTGGTGATACACAGAGGGTGAGATGCCTCTCACGTTTATGAATTTCGCTTCTGAATATCTAATCACATACCTAAAGTTTTGTAGATGACAGTTTGTATAGTTTGTTGGTATATAACGGTGTGGCGATCATGAGGGATTCCGTATGTCATGTAAATATATTTATATAGTATATATAATATTATATGTATGACACACTATACCCTATATATATATATATATAAAAGGTAATGTTACAGTGATCCCGTTACAGTCCCAGTGTGGCCCAGAGGGTGGGTAGAGGTATAGCTCTACTCTTCCATGACCGCGGCACTAGAAGGGGGTGAGTGGTCAGCAGCACGCCCCGGCCGCACTTTACCCCTGGGAAAGACTCGGTACCCATTTTACAGGAGGCTGGGTGGGCCCCAGGGCCGGTCAGGACGGGCGGGAAATCTCGTCCCCACCGGGATTCGATCCCGGACCGTCCAGCCCGTAGTCAGTCGCTATACCGACTGAGCTACCCGCCCCCCCCCACACACACACACACACGCACACGCAATTGCAGAGAGAGGAAGAGAGAGGGAGAGAGGAGGAGATAGCGCAGGAGGCGAAACGACTGGGTGTGTTTCCCGAGAGGAAAGCGGCCGTGGCGTTGCGTTAAACACTCACCCAACGTAACGACGAGGTTAAAGGAAGAGTAGAGGTCTACCTCCACTCTCCTTCTGTGTCTTCTTGGCCTGTTATAACGAGAAATTTAGCTGTATTAATATATTTTTATACACCTAATGGAACACATTCCTTTGTTTTGAGTTTTTGCTGACCGTGCATCTCAGTATATATATATATCTCAGTAATTAACCAACTTGATGCATAAATTTTTGCTTTATAATAAGTTTATTTCATGCCTCTACAAGTTTCGAGCACATGTGCTCATCATCAGGAGGTCAAAATTGTATTATACAGCATCTGGTATCATCACACCTGTGGGCAGGTTGAGAGAAGATTCTTCTCTCAACCTGCGCACCGGACAGGTTTAATGATACCAGATGGTGTATAACACAATTTTGACCTCCTGATAATGAGCTCATGTGCTCGAAACATGTAGAGGCATGAAATAAACTTATTATAAAACAAAACGTTTGTGCATCAAGTTGGTTAATTACTGAGATAAAACATTAGCGAGTGTTTATTGTCATAAAGATTTTACTATGCAACACAAGCGTAAGAATAGAAACTTGACAATACATTTTTATTGCGTAATGTTAGTTAACACTTGGCAATTTTTAGCTTATATCTCACATAAACGCTTTCTATATTGCTGCATTTAACGACATTTTTAACAACGTAAACGCTTATAAAATTCTTTCGGTATTTTGTTTGTTGTTGGCCTTGTGTTTACTGTCACTTGACTAAAGTTATTGGCTTAAATATTGTCTTGGAACTTTGCTAATGCAATATAAATGTTCAACATCGACACTTAGCCACCATCAGGAGCAAGACCCACCTCGATTTCGAAGATTTTATCATGGGAGAAAGTGTGTTTTTTATAGTTGATGAATCGGGATAGTATATGTTGAAATATTCATGTCTGTGCCATGCATATTGTGTGGATTTATGTGTTGTGACTTGGTTCAGACTTGTAGTTTATTACCACCGTTTGACGGGAACATATTGCCTACATTTTCCGAATAAATGATAGAGATAATCTGTACCGAGAGGGCGGTACCCAACTTCTTCTTCTTCTTCTTCTTCTTCTTCTTCTTCTTCCTCTTCCTCCTCTTCTTCTTCTTCTCTTCTTCCTCTTCTTCTTCTTCTTCTTCTTCAGGCAATGAACTTCCTTTAGTATTTGAAAGTTGTGGCCTTCTCAATGATATCTTTCCATTTCCCTCGATCATGGACGCAGGTTATCCAATTTTTAACCTTCATTTGGCAAATGTCCTGTTTGACCTTGTCTTCCCATCGGTAACTGGGTCTTCCTTGTGATCGTTTGGTTAGAGGGTGGGTGGTACCCACCTTCCAGACTAAATGGGGACGTAGTCCACAACACCGCGGTGATGTGACTGCATTTGGTGTCTACAAAGAGTGGTGACTCTAGACCGATAATATTCAAACGTAAAATCTCCTTCGCTGCAATATCTAATTTTTTATGGAATGTTATGAATTTTTTTTTGTAATTTTAGGCCTATAAATCCAGTTCTTTCGACCCTTATCAAAGAAATGATCTTTCCATCTCTTTCTGGCATGACATCTGTTTTACCTCTAACGCTTTTCAGTGCAGTATAGAGAAGGGTAATCTGTTTATTTACATATTTCTGTACGTTCCTTATAGTTTTTTTATTGAAAAGCCCCTGTCTCGCACTTTTTTGTACTTAACAGTTTTTTCCTTATTTCTGCACTCCTTTAGTCGTCCAATTCTGTAAATTCCAGGAATGTTAACTGTTATGTATAAATTTATATGGTGCAATAAAAAGTTTCCTGTTTGAACTTTTGTTGTAGTAAAGATTTTACGTGTTTATTATCACATTTAACCCTTTAAACGCGGAATTAAATCCCATCTACCATTCGCTGGCATTATTAGAAACTCACCATATTCTCCACGTTAGCAGGACGAGGGTTAAGTAGCATGTATATGCTGTGCAGCTACCGATCTGAAGTGGAACTTAAAATGAACAGGTCCCATATTGAGCGAATATAATACACAATTTTAATGTATTTTTATAAGAATACGATTTTGTTGCATGGCATTTTGCATTCCCAGTACAGGCATGACGCTTGTGTGAGATACGAAGGTTGCTCAGAAAGAAATGCCCCACGTTTTTTCCTCGGAAAGTATTTATTCAGAATGTATGAAATTCACGCACAGTATAGCTGGATGTTTTCTTTACAAATGTTCTTTTTCCACGTAATCTCTTATTAAATTATGAGGGGTAACATTTCGCTTATATGGGGGAGGAAAGGGGGGCGTATAGGGTCTTAGTGGGGAAACCGGAGGGAAAGAGACCACTGGGGAGACCTAGGCGTCGATGGGTGGATAATATTATGATGGATCTCCAGGAGGCGGGATGTGGGTATGTGGACTGGATTGGGTTGGCCCAGGATAGGGACAGGTGGCGGACGCTTGTGAGTGCGGTAACGAACCTTCGGGTTCCGTGAAATGCGGGGAATTTCTTGACTAGCTGCAAACCAGTTAGCTTCTCAAGA
>Ga0123354_10020031_pt1 | contig 10514 bp, 4 predicted proteins | sample TergutLab28metaG_2_FD_97872 | JGI IMG/M metagenome (GOLD analysis project Ga0123354, IMG submission 97872) | Labiotermes labralis P4 segment gut microbial communities from Petit-Saut dam, French Guiana - Lab288 P4 | ecosystem: Host-associated > Arthropoda: Insects > Digestive system > Gut ...
ATGCAATAGACGAATCTGGGAATATTATTTAAATGTCCATAACTTTACTGTTAATGATTTCCTATAGAATTTAAATTTACATTTCAACATGAACTGCTACAAGGAAATTTTATGTGTATCGGACCGTGCACCATCTTGATAACTGAAGAATAAAATCCAACTAGATGCCACTTATTATTTTATTATGCTTATGTTTGGCTCAACATGTTTCGGGCACCATTATGCCCATCATCAGGAGCTCAAGACGATAGCGTTGGTTACCACATAGGCCGTTTGGTTCTCGAGTTGCTGCTGGTTGGAAGTTAAGTGCAGGCAGGATGGATGAGTGTCCGGACCGAAGGCTGTAACACTTGTTACAACCTTCGGTCCGGACACTCATCCATTCTGTCTGCACTTAACTTCAAAATATATCGTCGTGAGCTCCTGATGATGGGCATAATGGTGCCCGAAACATGTTGAGCCTAACATAAGCATAATAAAATAATAAGTGGCATCTAGTTGGACTTTATTCTTCAGCACTACTAGGAAAATTCAATGTTTTGCTGTAGAAATATTGGCTACAGGGTGATTATATTTTTAATATATTTAAGTTTATTTATTCGTTGTCATTTTTAAGAATAGCGTAAACTGATTCGGGGCACGCGTTGGCGCAGTTGGTTGAGGCACTGCGCTACAAGCCGGAAGGTCGCGGGTTCGATTCCCGATGGTGTCATTGGAATTTTTTCATTGACGTAATCCTTCCGGCCGCACAAATGGCCCTGGGGTCGACTCGGCCTCTAACTGAAATGAGTACCAGGAATATTTCCTGAGGAGTAAAGGCGGCCGGTGCGTAGGCCTGACAACCTTACCACCTTCCTGTGTCGATTGTCTTGAAATCTGTTGGTCTCAAGCTCCTGGAATTCTCAGGGCCTGTCCAGGCCTGTAATGGGATTACTTTACTGTAAACTGATTCATATTCGTGCTAGATGTAACAGCGTTTGGGGATTGTTTTAAAGTTAGTTGCAAAAATTTGTCTGAGGGATGAACACAGACTGGAGTTGTTAGGGAACAAAGTAGAAGAAAATATTTGTCTAAAGAATGGGGAGCGGAAAAGAACTAATAATCCAGCCTCTAAGTGAATTTAATAATTTTCATACAAAGTTAATCCCTGATTAAAGACGCAGGAGCTGTGCAATACAAATCCGAGTTAATGAAAACGTGCGTGTCATCATGAGGTTAATCTACAAATGACGACGGTACTGTACCAAACTATGCACGACATTGTACGAAGAATAAGTTTTGAATCTCATGTTTATTGGACCGTGCACCATTGTGATAATTGAAGAATAAAAGACCAACTTGATGTCACTTGCTATTTTATTTAACTTCTTATGTGCTCAACATGTTTCGGACATTTAATATATCCATCATCAGGAGCTGAAGCTTCAGCCTGCAACACGGACACCACTCCAACCCAACCACACCGAAACTCCCAACACACATCGAACCAAGAACAATACGACCAATGTGGTAATTCAACAAAATAGTCGCAAGCTCCTGATGATGGATATATTAATGTCCGAAACATGTTGAGCTCATGAGAAGTGAAATAAAATAGCGAGTGACATCAATTTGGTCTTTTATTCTTCAACTGTAACAATACTTTTACTGCATCATCTGTAGCTCCAAAAAAATTAGCATATCCAGACAATTTTAGATAAAGTATTAATGAATATGAATGAACGTTTTAACCATGAACTCTACATCGACAAAAATATAAACGCACCCATTAAGTTACTTTAATTATCAACCAACAAATGAACTTACATAAAATAACACACTAAAACACTTAAAAATCACTCCGACATGTTTCGATCCTTAGATCATCCTCAGCGATTTTTAAGTGTTTTAATGTGTTTATTTTATGTAAGTACATTTGTTGGTTGATAATTAAATTAATTCTGCGAAATGCACGGTGCAACAATGAGAGGAGACAGCCATTAAGCTTAAAAACAACACCAAAAATTTGTACAATAATACAAACCAAAACAAGTCACTCTTAATAATTTTACCAACAATTTGTCATCATCTATAAACAACACTATTCCTTTAAAGTCATAACGCTTTGTAATTTTGAACTATTTATTTCTTTTAGGGTGACGTCAACCAGGTGTCGCATTGATCCTAAAAACACTCCTGCAGTACACTCGCTGACTACACACTGTTAGAAAACATTGGTATTTTCAATGTGTGTTTAACAATATAAATGTCTGTCGCTCCCACCAATAGCGTTCCTATTGTCCCAGCTAGAGTCAACAACCCCTCCGCACCGCGCCTGACACTCCCACCTCGGTGTGAAAGAGATCCGAGTGATTGTTATGCGGTAACAGGGCAGCCGAGTTTCTGCAGTGGAACGGCTGACCGACATGTTTGTCACGTGACGGCGCCTTACCATTAGCATAACAGTGCGACAGCAAGTGACGTCACTTCATCTCCGGTTCAGAGATTCGGTGTTAGATCATGATTGGGTTTTGTCATGGAGACAGACAGCGCTCCCGCACTGCTATCTGACGGACACAACAGGAAGTATGATCAGTGGTGCTCACGGAATTAATAACTCGGCTAGTGACTGTGTTGAGGAGGGAGTACCCTGGCGTCGAGCAAGGACTGTCAAGAGGGCGAACTAAAGAAATGTGATTCTATGTCATCAGAACAGCCACTCGACTCTCTAACCGTCTGAGGCAAGACGTTTTTTGACGTGCTAGCAAAGCTGCGTACAGCGTCTGTTAGCTTCTTCGCGTCTGTTCGTCAGTTCGCGCGAAACAATTCGGTCCTCAAAGGACGGATTTTTATGGACCTTAATATTTGGGTATTTTTAAAAAATCTGTCGAGAAAACTAATTTTTAATTAAAATCTGACAAGAATAGGGGGTATTTTACATGCAGAATTATGTATATTTATGATAATATCTGGGGACCGAGGGGGCGCAGTGGCTAAGGTGCTGTGCTACAAATCGGAAGGTCGCTGGTTCGATCCCAGCCGGTGTCATTGGAATTTTTTATTGATATAGAATCCTTCCCGTCGCACTATGGAGCTGGGGTCGACTCAGACTCTAACAGAAATGAGTACTAGGAGTATTTCCTTGGGGTAAAGGCGGCCGGTACGTAAGGCTGACAAGCTTTCCACTATCCTGTGCCGTTGTCATGAAATCTGGGAACCTTAACTTCCTGAAAACCTCTGGCAAACTCTAGGCGTCTAACGGGACTGCTTTACCTTTACCTTTTCTTTTATGATATTATCTCGCTGAATTCTACTTAGAATGAGAAATGTTTCGGACAAAGTTTGTAAAGAAAATCAAAATACACATTTTGTGTTCAGTAAGATTTCCCCCCTCTAAAATCGTGCCGTTTGTGAGATAATGTGGGAAAATATGGTAGAGCGGGACAGGCCTCAGATTACAATACGACACGATGCCTGCTGTTTGCGTCGTTGATAACTAATGCTACAAACACACACTCAGAATATTTAATACCGATTGGTTTTTTTCTACGGCAAAAATTGTCATTCGAACGCGCCTCTATTTTGCGTTTGAAAGCGCATTGCCTGTCTTAGTTGCAAATTATGTTAAGACCGTGGTTTGTATCTCGCACAAAACACACATTCACATGCTGTAGGTTTCTGTGACCGTGCATCGTGAGCAAATTGTGAAGTGAGAGAGAAAAACAACAAGACGCAACAGTTAGATGTTTATTTTCAACAATTTCTCAACATATTTCGGGCATCATTATGCCCATCTCCTGAAGATGGGCATAATGATGCCCGAAACATGTTGAGAAATTGTTGAAAATAAACATCTAACTGTTGCATCTTGTTGGTTTTCTCTCTCACTTCACACATTCGCATTTCCGTTACTGCAAATCATACGTCACGCCTCTTCGGGAAATTGATCACTGTTTATTTACTGAATATTATGAAATACACAAATACACATTGTGGGCAAAATGCAGAACTTATTTGTAAATTTGGTGATATATGTATATAAGACCATGCAACGTTGAAAACATCGGTTCTCGTCCGATCACCGCAGTTGAGCAACGTTGGGCATGGTTAGTAATTGGATGGGGTGGGCCGGGTAGCTCATTCGGGGTAGCGACTGAGCTACGGGCTGGACGGTCCGGGTTCGAATCCCGAAAGGAACGAGATTTTCCTCCCGTCCAGACCGACCCTGGGACCCTTCCAGCCTCCTGTAAAATGGGTACCGGGTCTTTCCCGGGGGTGAAGTGCGGCCGGGGCGTGCTGCTGACCACTCACCCCCTTCTTGTGCCGCGGTCATGGAAGGGTAGAGCTATACCTCTGCCCACCCTCTGGGCCACACCGGAACTGTAACGGGATCACTTTACCTTTATATATATATATATATATATATATTTCAAATTCTGTCTTAAAGAGTAGAGCAAAGTGCTTAGTGTAAACACGTGCACTATCTTCTATCGGGTTAAATATAATTAAAATAAGACATGCTCATTAAAAACTAGGAATAAATGAACAATGAAACTTCATTGCACCTACACAGTATGTTTATTATGACTTGTAAAATAAACTCTCTGTGTTTTCTTAGAAGTAGGAATTGGATTCGTAAATAGTGCGCAGTAAGTATGTGACCTTCGGCGTTTAAAGCATTCGCAAATGGAAGATTACAGATTTGGGAGGGTCGATTAGCAGAAAATGCAACATGAATTGATGTTGCAAGGCTGCCATGTTGACGTCTCAAAATGATTTTGTTTAAAATGTAAAGGTCAAAGGTGCCAAATGGCCAAATGCTTATATAAAGTTTCGTTAGGTTCGTTCAGCTGACGCGTATAATCATTCTATACGATGTGGGGGTCATCGAGAACTTCCTTACACGAGCGGTAAACATGTAGTTTACAAGCACAACAGACACGCATGGCGTGGTTGCGTACCGTCCAGGAGCAAGCTCACGATCTACTGAAAGTTATCAACATGGCAGTCACGTCCACCAGACGAACCCCACCACCACTACAAATTTAACAGTAAGATACCATCAGGATTAAACACACAAAGTGCCTCATTTTAAATGTTGTCTCTAGCTACTGAAACCAAGTAACAGGACACATCGTTATACAGGGTTATTCGAAATAATTGTCGGGGTTTTAACAACTGCCACCTCGTTCTCCAGATGCAACCCCATGCGATTTCTTTCTATGGGGTTACGTCAATGATCAGGTTTATGTTCCTCCTCTTCCCGCATGTATCCCGGAACTGAAGGTACGAATCAGAACCGCCATTGAAACCATCACCGCTGATATGCTACAAACAGTTTGGAACGAACTCGATTATCGTGTTGATGTTTGTAGAATTACAAACGGTGCACATATAGAGCACCTGTACGGTATGTAACAAAAACTGTGAGTGTTGTTCTATTCAATAAAAAAATACATATACTGCTATCTGAAGTGTATTGTTTATGACAAGTTGTTAAAACCCCGACAGTCATTTTGAATAACCCTGTATTTATAACAATATCACTACTGCGCAAGGAATACCTCGCACGCATAACTCGCCATTACCTTCCAGAATAACGCGATATTTAAGAAGACCCGTGGCTTGCACTTGTCCCGCCATCTGTGAGCAGTTTGAGGTACTTGTGGGACTTCAACAACTGTTAAGTTTCCTCGGAATTTAAACAGCATAAACCAGTAACACGTCTTCGTCGCTGTATTACTGAGATCTCATTTCCACGCCACTGATTTATGGAACCACAAAACAATTTACATTTTTGAAAAAAAAAAACAGAGTTACTTGAAGATAATCATTTAATAGTTAAAACATGCAGCCCTAATAATTACTGGGGTGAAAAGAAGTAGCGGTATGATTAAAATACTTTTCTTCTTTGTACTTGGTTTATTTAACCCTGAAAATATACTTGTTTCTACAGACTACATACTTGTTACGTTACCAGTACAATATCCTGCATGCTGCCTGTATACCGGTTCCGTCTAAATACAAGTCGGTGGTCTGTTTAAATAGAAGTTCTGGAGAGGCCCTTGGGATTTCAGGAGGCCAAGGCTCCCAGTATTTCTAGATAATTGGCAAGTGAAGTGGTAAGGTTGTCAGACTTACTCACCGGCCACCTTTATCCTCCAGGAAATATTCTTGGTATTGTTTTCCCGCTAAATACTGAGTCGACCCCGGGGCCATATTGCGGTCGGAGGGATTAAGTAATGAAAAATCGCAATGACCCCACCGACAATCGAACCCGCGACCTTCCGGCTTGCAGAACAGTGCCTCAACCAACTGCACCACCGCGGACTGTTTTAACTGGCATCAGGCTACAAGTAAGAGGCATTAACGCAGGGGTCCACAAATTATCCAAAAATCTAGTAGTATCTTCAAATTCAGTGCGACAGAATGGTGGCATAAATCGAGTTCCATAGTGAAGAACCACAGTTCTGGAGTGACCTGTGAACCTGACTGTTATCTGGCGCTTTCTGTCCGGGGAATATGAATTGATACACAGTTTTGCATGTAGTGAAGGAAACTTTAATAAGTTTTTTTTTGAGAGAGAGATGCCATCTCGTTGTGTATTATCAAATCTGAATAACACATTACGTACCGTCAATACACAACATACATCAAGACAAGTTGCAATAATTACAATTAAGTTATATTTGGCTACATGTTTCGGTCGTAAACGGCCATCTTCAGGCCAATTAAGAACCATATAAACCCTTTAAATGCCCAGTCAAATCCCATTTGCCATCTGCTGGCATTATTAGAAGCTCACCATATTCTACACGTTAGCAGGATAAGGGTTAAGGTACTGTACCTTAATACTGTTCTTAATTGGCCTGAAGATGGCCGTTTACGGCCGAAACATGTAGCCAAATATAACCTAATTTTAATTATTGCATCTTGTCTTGATGTATGTTGTGTATTGACGGTGCGTAATATGTTATATGGATGTAATAAGTTTGCTGACAATGCTAGGCGCCACTGTACAAATTGTAGTCGACCAGGCGCCTGGGATTTGTGTAGCCCTGTTCTAACGCACAATTCTCTCTCTGTCTCATGCACTGACTGCACAGTACGCAACCCTTCTCTACCCATAATGTGTGAGCCAGCTGTAGAACAAGAAGCAGTCGAGAGTTAAATGCACAGTGGTATTTAAATTTCTTCTTCTGCACATAATTCCGAAGGTCGCACATAGATCGCTGCACTAGTCTTCGACTCTATCGACAGGTACAAAACTCCCTGCCTGAATATCAAAGGGAAATTAAAGAAAGAATACGAATACCGTTGACCATGAATGCTAATATCGGAGACCAGTATCATTCAAGATGGTGGCGTGGTTATTGGCGCAAATGAGACACGCTAATACATTCTAAGGAAATCGAGTTAGTATTTTGTGACAGTGCAAAGCAGAAGAGTGAAATCGATTCCTTTAGTGATTAAAACAGCTCTTAATGCTTGCTTGAAGATGTAAGTAGTGTACAAAGTGCAGTGATACCGGTAACAGTGAACTGCCTCGAACCAACAGACATGTGACAAACAGTGGACAGAAACCAGCTAGAAAGTTGTACCTAAACATCATGGTCTGTCTGCAAACGTAAGTAGCGTTCTAGAAAATTGTCTAACAGTATTAGAGGTGGTGGGTCAGTCGTTAGGAGCAGATTTGAAGTCCGTTCTTTCTTCGAAATAAGTGTTGACTAGTGTATGAATTGTTGGTACGTACTGGTATTCTGATGAGACAAAATAGCATGAAATTAGTTTTAAAAAACGTGGTTAAATTGTCACTGTGTCAAAAGTATGATCAGTCAAGTTGAAATGTGGCAGTTTGCACTTAAAATTGGATTATTATTATTGGTGAATCTAGGCAGCATTAAGACACTATCCAGGAATAGGCAAGGACCATTCCCACTGAACCTTAATTCCTAATTTCAACAATTCGAAGATTATGAAACTGAGAAATTGATCTAAAGTAAGTTCCAATTATGTAGGAAACTTCAGAGAAGCTAATACTTGCACAGGAATGTTGGTAAAGCTGTGGGTACCATAGTGGTACACAGTTACTTGATTGGTTGGCTAGTTGATTGTTTGATTTTTTCAGTGTCCTTTACTGAAGTTTAATCAACCAGTCAGGTAGGCAGATAGTCAGATGTTATTTTGGTTGGTTGGTTGGTTGGTTGATTGATTACTTGTTTGTGTGTTGTTTGGTGAAGTTTAATTGGTGAGTGAGACAGATAATTGTTGTTTGGTTGGTTGATTAGTTTTTTAGTCGTGTTTGGTGAAGTTTAATTAAATAGTCAGTCACGTAGTCAGTCAGTCAATGAATCAGTCAGTCAGTCAGTTAGATAGTCATTTGATGGTTTGGTTGATTGATTGATTTTTGGATCTTTTTTGGTGAATTTTAATTTGTCTGTCTGGCAGTCAGGCAGGCAGATGGCCAGTCAGTCTGTCTGTCAGACAGTCTGTCAGTCAGTAAGTCAGTCATTACATATGTTCATTGCATCTGTTCTTGAGAAATTCTAACCAGACTGTCACTGGGAGGTTGGTTGTAATGGCGAGCGATGATAACTTCTACTACCGGTAACATTTATCATTTTTATAGAAAATGAGTTCACATGAATGGCACCTTATTTGTGCCGACGCTCTAATCGCGAAATCGTCCAAGTTTCGCTTCGTTCACGCGATTCGTATCGGAAATCGATACGCACAGCCACCTACTTTACCGACCATATCTTGAGGTTCGCTAATCCGCGGTGGAAGTTGCGTCCAGTGCATTAAGATTACAAGGATATCCACTCTGCAGCCCACATTAAGTGGTACAGTCCTGCCAGATGGCAGCAGCGTCTCAGCCCCAGTTACTTGATACATCCTTCAAAGCGAGTGACAGAAATGCGCTGTTGAACGGATTGGAACACAGCTTCAGCAACTAGTGGCTGGCTAGTGGTGTATCGCACTTAGCAGTCAGGGCAAGTTAGGCATTATCCAAATCGGTTCTAGGACCCTCGCACTACGATCAGGTCCTTCTATAATCGGAGCGCTGGGCAACTACGGTGTTTTGAAGGAACAATGCTAACTGTTCGATATTTGAGACCATGAATTAGCCAATGTACGTATAACGTAACAATGAGGCGCGTTCGTGCAACCATTGTTACTGTGGGAAAGCAGTAATATAACATATTCTGATCCGCGCCTTTTCCCATTAAAAATAAACACAAATTTTAGGTTATCTCCGTACAGACTTATACGAAGAAATGTCGTCAATGGAATTTCCGAAGAACACCCTCTATAAGCCATAACGGCCCACAACAAAGTGTATGCTTTTTTAAATCGCCCAGCCTTAAGTCGCAGGCGAGTCAAATGGGTGGGTTCAGTCCATAAAAACAGTTGGACCCTTGAGAAGCGCAATCATGTAGGCCTGTGATGGGTACTTGTCATGCACGAACAGCAATCTGGCCGCAGACCTAGGAAATACGAGCATAATTCCGCGTTTTGTGAGGGCGTGAGTGGTTTGCCTCTACAATTTCGCGTAACTGTGTTAAACAATACATGTACGTAACCAGACATAAACAGCCTCGAATTACGTTGATATATCAAGATTTCTACAATCTTAAGACAGGGATGTCCAATCCGTGACCCGCGGGACTCATGCGGCTGGATTTTTAGGTTTGATACATACATTTTTTATTTTATCTCCCAGAATTTTGCAATCTGTCCGAAAACATTCAGCAGTCGTTTTGACAGTCACTGTTAATGGCATGTAGGAAATACATCCAGTGATACGTCTCCTATTTAATTGCAATCACCAATGATTGGATATGGCGAGGTTTCTAGATCACACACAACGACGCACCACAGTCAGTAGGACTCATGTGGACAAGTGATCAGCTCGTCTCAGAGACCTCCAACTGACAGCACTCACAACAGACAAACCTCCATGCCCCCGGTGGGATTCGAACCCAAAACCTCAAGCTGGCGAGCGGCCGCAGACCTGCGCCCTAGAACATTCGGTCACTGAGATCGGAATATATACCATAAAATTACACAGTGAATTAGGAGATTGATAACAACACTTACTGTGATTTACACATTGCGGCCGGAGAACTAGCAACCAATAACGGGTGTGGCCGTCTGTCATAGAATGTTGACGTAAAAATTCGATGATCAGAGACATTTTCAGTGTTAAAAGGTAAAGCAACCCCAGCACAGTGTCTGTTACAGACCTGGAGGGTTCCAGGAAGTTGAGGCTGGTAGATTTAATAATAATAATAATCATCATCATCTTATGTCTGTCATGGAGTTAGGCCACTTGTTGACCTGTTCTGGTCTCACGTAATAATAATAATAATAATAATAGTATAATAATAATAATAATAAAACTGCAATTGTGTTGTCACCCGGTGGCAGTGGTTATTTTACATGTATACAAAACATGAAATTGGTTACTAATAAATTTAAGTCCGGAGGGCTACATGAGAAGCATGTAGTGGCAACTTGGAATGTTGGGAACC
>Ga0123354_10020033_pt1 | contig 10513 bp, 6 predicted proteins | sample TergutLab28metaG_2_FD_97872 | JGI IMG/M metagenome (GOLD analysis project Ga0123354, IMG submission 97872) | Labiotermes labralis P4 segment gut microbial communities from Petit-Saut dam, French Guiana - Lab288 P4 | ecosystem: Host-associated > Arthropoda: Insects > Digestive system > Gut ...
TATAGCCTAATGGTAACTACCGCCTGATGTAACGTTTCAACCCCAATGGCAACTACCACCTGATGTAACGTTTCAAGCCTAATGGTACTTACCACCTGATGTAATGTGTATAGCCTAATGGTACTTACAACCTGATGTAATGTGTATAGCCTAATGGTACTTACAACCTGATGTAATGTGTATAGCCTAATGGTACTTACCACCTGATGTAATGTGTATAGCCTAATGGTAACTACCACCTGCTGTAACGTTTAAAAATCTAAATTTTCCCCACATTAATACATTTATATTTTTCATAATACTTTAACAGTCCACCGGTTTATACCTTAACGGCATTAACGGACAGGCCTTTTTAATGGAGATGGAGTGTGTTGTCTGTGAGGTGCAAACCGACTGTTGGTATACTATTTAAACTGACTTCGGTTTTAATAAAACTGGAGCATGCAGCTCTGTTCGCGGGCCATGAAGGCATGAAGCCAAAACACATTTCAACAAACTAAAAATTTTCCAGAATAAGATGTTACACATTATCGCTGACGTTCCAAAGTTAAGGTCAATTGAGACTATACGAGCACAGTGGAACGGAAACTGTCAAAAGTTATGTCAATTGTCTTTCTTGCAAATTACACTTTAAAAGTTACTAATATATTTAATGACAAATATGCCAAAGGTCCTGGTTGCGGAGTGACCTTCTTATGAAACAAGTGTTATAATACGGAACGAATAACCTCCTAAACAACAATGACACTAGCCAGTTAAAAATAGTTAAATTCCGTTGACAGCAGAAAGCTCCAGGCTTCAGGCGGCTTATCGTCAAAAGGCATTCCGGCAATTTAGGTCTATAGTCGGTATCGAGGTAATCCCAACGCTGGAAAAATTGACAGCCTTCATGAAGCGCTAACGGTTGCTAAGAGAAGTGAGACAGAACTGTTCTATTTAATGACGCTCTTAGTTGCCAAGATTGTGTAGTATCCGTGGTAGTTAAATTAAATATGAATACAGATCAGGGGTGGAATAATAATGACAATGGAAAAGGAAAGTATTTAGGAAAACCCCTGTCCCAGTGTTACTGTGCCTACCACAAATATTACATGAACTGTCCACGGATCGAACCCGAGTCTGCCCGATGAGGAGGTTGGCCTAACACCAGGTGCACTCGTCTTGCGTTACGGAGATCGTATTTCCCCATACTCGGTAAGATGAAAGATATGCCGCGTATATAACGGAAGGATACAGATGTTTGAGGACACCTTCAGTAGACGGACAGGTCAGATTTTGGACCTGTCATCATAGGAACACACTTCAACATCCCATCTCGAAGTTAGAAAGAACGAATGAAATCAAATCACTTTTTAACTGCATCAGTGGCTGTCAAAATCTTACCTTACAGAAGACAAGATTTGTGCAAAAACATCGCTTATTTGTGCCAAGTTTTGGATTATAAATTGAGAGTTCTGCTAGTGGAAATCATTACCTATACAGAGAAATTTTATGGAAAACATTATAATTTTCGATAGACGTTTAAGAAAAAGAATATGACCTGAACAAATCTGAGGAAAATCTGCCTAGGCCAAAGTAGCATTTGTTACTACATTCGTCATTTAAAGCAGTGTATGGTATGCAAAACCATGATGAATCTGCAGTGACCACCCTGTATTCCGTTTCATATCTGACCTTTCAAGTGGAACTGAGAAGCTCTATCAATAACACAGAGATTATCCAGGCTCTTTCATTGTCTGTTCTCGAGCAAAATACAACAGAATTATTACCGACAGGCATAGAAAGATATCGTGGTTGCATAGAGGAGAGTAACTGGTGTTTCCAGGAATCAGAACCTACTTGCTTATACGTTCCCAGTATCACTTATGCTTTCTTACTTCAACCTCTCGAAATTATCTAACAAATTGTATTTGACTTCTACTCAGATTGCTAAGAAAGAAAGATTCTGTTGCGGGTGATGCAACTTATGATTAATATTCATGACAATTTTCTAAGAACTTGGATACCGTTCTCCTGTTCTGACTAGAAAATTTCGGTGACACTCCTCGGCTTTTGTTGCGGACTGCAATGAAACATGTAACAGACACTAGCTCCCTCAAAGACCATAACTAGCATCACGTCGTCTTAAAGCCACACTCTCAATAAAACAATGATGTTACTTTCTACGATAAATGATCATAACATAATATTAGTTATGGTTTTAACTGACACAACACTGAATTTGAATCAAGCAAGAAGCACGTCATTTTTGCAACCAATATAAGTCTGAGCTGCATGCAAGGGGTTATGGGATGCAGATCAACAGGTATGTCATACAAGACCTCTATCCAAATTTCCCATTACTTAAAAAAATAAAATCACTGTCAGACAGCATCCGCAGTGAGCCAGGGTCCCATCACTGTCGAAGCTTCATGGACACACTCAGACACACCACACTCGGTAGGACTCCCCTGTCCGAGTGATCAGTCTGGTCTGTCCCACTCTACAATATTTTTTCACATTATCTCATAAAAGACACGAATTTCGGAAAAAAAAAAGTTACTGAGTACAAAATGTATGTTTTGATATTCTCTACAATTTTTGTCGGAAACATTTCTCATTTAAAGAATAACTGAGCGAGTTACGATCAAAAATGTTTATTGTCTTCATTTAAAGTACCTGTTATTCTTGTCCAATTTTAATTAAAATTGAATTTTCTCAACACTTTTTTCGAAAAACACTAAAATATCTAATTTTGTGAAAATCCGTCCAGTGTGAGCAGAGTTGTTCCATGCGGACAGACGGACGGACGGACTCGACGAAGCTAATAGTCGCTTCTCGCAACTTTGCGAACGCGCCTAAAAATGAATGTTGTATCTCTGTAGTGATCACTTCAAAGGCAACTTATATATTTGTACTGTTTACAGAAACATTTAAAAACATGAAAACCGTCTACTCGTCTTCTGTAGTGTATTTTCAAAAAGCTTCAATAACTGCTACGCTGGATGCAAGTGTGGGCGACAAACGCTATATACATGCCTAACAAGAATAATCATGGGGGTAGTTCTTTCAGCAGATTTAAAGTATATCTTTTACAACAGTACTCCTTATTTAGGTCACGGAATCTATTCAAAAATTCCTTTTTATTTTGCGGCATCAGTAATCTTTTTGTACATACATAGGTGGAAATATTACATGCTGAATGTTGATTTAAGCACACAGCTCGAGACAACGGATACCATTCGCACGAATTTATGAAGATTCAAAACAGTTGATTCAAAAGGCACTCTGTCATTGCGCAAGGCACTTTGACATGAATATCTGAAGCTCCATATTACAAAAACAATAACTTCGCTTCTGCATAAGGCACAGTTATGGTGTCTTGAATTCACTGTTAGGAATTTTGGAAAGCATCAAAGTGTGATTCCCTGCTAAATTATGTGTCATTATTTACTCACACACTAGTGTTAATTACGGAGTGCCATGACTTCTGCAGGTCAATTTAATTAACTGCAAATTAATTAGCGGTAACTATGGATTTGGTTTCAAGTAAAAGAGAAATTAGTTACGACGAATTCATTCAGGTACCTTCCCCAGCAACGAGTTACAATCCACGGAGCTGGTCCACCGTATTGATGAAGTAACAATCTATTTTAATCTGTATGCCATGAGAATGTGTGGGTGTGTGTGGTTTCCTTCAATCAGAATTCAAATATAAATCACCTTCCATTTCCTGGTCTACTAATTAATGGTGGTATGTGCTGCACAATTGTCCTCACGTTTGTTAACCGTCCACATTTTTCATCGCGGGAACTATCTGACCTATTCATGTGGAACTTGTATAGAAGTCTATGACATAATATCCTTTTTTTGGACTTCGTTAATTGTCTAATTTATTTAAAAAATTACGACATTTCGGAAGCCGGCTCTGCTTCCGTCTTCAGGAACGTAAGCAACTAACGTGTTGGACACCTTAGATACAGCTATGCTCAGTCACTATCGGCCCAGTGACTGAGAAGAGCTCTATCTAAGGGGTTCGCAAGGTAAGGTGTTTCTTTCCCTGAAGACGGAAACAGAATCGGCTTCCGAAACGTCGTGTTTTTTAGACGACGGAAAAAGTCCAGAAAAATCAGACTGTGTCAGTGAGCCATACGACGTTGTCAGAGCCCTATAGAGCTGTATGGGAGTCTTCATATTATCTCACACATATCTTTTGTTACTTCCTATCGGCTGGATTTTCGCATCAACTTAGCAAACTCATCCGAATGGCCACACTCGCCGCCAAAAGTAACAAAAAATATTTATCAAAATGAAAAAGGAAATAGTGTAGGTCTACAATACAACTGTCCGAATAATTTAATTTTGTTCCGCGCAGGTTCAATATGGGCTAAACTCCGCTACATAATTATCTAAGTGGAATTTACACGTCTGCAAAAAAAAAACTGCTCGTTGTACAGAGATAGAGCGCGTGAGATACAGTACGAAAGGCTTCACCGAAATGTGAGATGATATCTATGTGTCATAATACGTAATACGTCACGTACTATCTTTCGTTGCCTTTCACAAACATCTGCCTTCCAGTTTAATGTTCACGTCAACCGTAGGTGATGCGATATCACAATGACATGTAAATAAATTCGTCTGAAATACTGTTTTGTGGATCTTTAATCGGAAATTTAATCCTACGACTAGACACGACCCATTTATTATGTGTTCATTTTATGCATCTGACCAAAGAAGCGTATAATTCTACTGCAGAAAATGTACTTCCGTTTACTATGTTCCGTTATGAAGTTACGGAAAACAAATATCAGTCACAATAATTTTTATTACCGTATTCCACAAATATATACAAGAGGAAGGCTAATTGGATTAGTCACACATTTCGTAGGAACTCTCTTCTAAATCACGTTATTGAAGGAAAGAAAGAGGACAGCACAAAAGTGAGAGGAAAAAGAGGAGGAAGACGTAAACATATAATGGATTAGCGTACAGAAGGAAACCAACTAGATGCTACTGAATGCTTTATTGCACTTATAATCTGCCCAACATGTTTCGGGCACTTATATGTCCATCATCAGGAGCTCGAGACTATACTTGTGTTATTGCCGCATATGGTGCGTAATGCCTTGGTTGCTGGTGGTCGGCTGTTAGGAGCAGAGCAGCAGGCTATGCGTCCGGGATGAGGGAAGCTGTTCGAGCTGCTCCTGATGATGGGCATATAAGTGCGCGAAACATGTTGCGCAGAATATAAGTGCAATATAGCATTCAGTAGCATCTAGTTGGCTTTCTTCTCTACGCTTATACTACAATGCACGGACAAACACATCAAATATAATGGATAACCTTAAGAAAAGTAGGGGATACTTGGAATTGAAAGGGGAAGCACTACAACGCACTCTTTGGAGAACTGGGATTGGGAAAGGCTATGGAGCTGTCGTATGACAGACTACGGATTGAATGAATGAATGAATTAATTAATTAATTGGACAGGGCTAAACTCTGAAATGAAAGCCGATTACTTGCTATATATATATCAATGGAGTATTCGTGAAATCATTTACTGGTGTATCAAGTGTCTATGCACATTTTGACATTTGTGGAATTTTTGTTTAAGGAACGTGTAAGTTAATCAACGGACCAAAACGGGCATGGATGTTATTGTAGAACACAGAGGTACGAAAACTTTTTTTTTTGTGCAAAGGGACACAATTGTTATTGCGAGCCAGTTCGCGGGTCGCATGTGCAAACATCACAGTGAATGGTATAGCCACCCTCCTGTATTACAGAGTAATATTTACAGTTATACAATTTATAAATGCGAACGCAGGTCGCGTAACACAACTCGGCGGGCGGCAGGATGGACACCCCTGTTTCAAAAAATTTCAACATTTTAGAACAAATACGCACATAAAAGGTGAATATGCCGCCATAGTGAGGGCGATACCGAGGTCTAACATTGACCTTCTTACGTATGTACAGATATGTACATTCATACATACAGCCATTCATTCATACATACATACATACATACATATATATATACATACATTCATTCATACAAACATATATACATACATACATACATATATTCATACATATATACATACATTCACACATACATACATACATTCATATATATATATATACATACACATACATTCATACATACACACATATATACATACATTCATTCATACATATATACATACATACATTCATACATATATACATACATACATAACACATACAAACATATATACATAATACATACATACATTCATACATATATACATACATTCATACATATATACATACATTCACACATACATACATACATTAATACATACATACATACATACATTCATGCATACATACATATATACATCCATTCACACATATATACATACATACATTCACACATACATACATACATACATACACACATAGATACATACATACATACATACATACATACATACATACATACATACAAACACAGCATAATCGTAGTGGTTCATACGAATACAAGGACTCTTCTGCAATATGTCTGCGGTTCATCTCTCTGATTCAGAATACTCGTACATTATGGTCTGACGTCAGGATAACACCATGTAACCGACATGACACGCAGTTTGTGATATAATGGCTGGGCATGTTTTGTGCCTGGCCCTACGCACTAACGCAGTACTGTAGTTGTGCCCTACCTAATTGACACCAAAGTGACATTGGTGTCAACACACACCAACAAAATTTGAATTTGACGGACTTATAATGACAGCTTAATTTAATGTCGCGAAGTTCCATGTTACTGCTGTTGTATACAAGTTGCATGTTTCAAACGAATCGTCGTTAAATTTTAAATGGACCACAACAGACCCTGCACGTTGACTCGTCACCTTACATTCTATGCAAAATACGTCTACATGAATGGCACTGGCCTTTCACGTTTCAGTTTATTTGGCGTCTCGTAGGTTAGTGTAAGAAATACATCCCACAGTTGTGACGTTTGAAGCTGCCTATTTGTGAATGCACGTCACAATATATGTTCCATATCCGTGCATACAAATAATATTTACACTTGTGTAGTGAACCAACCAAGCAGTGTAAATTTGTTGGTTCACTAAATAAGTGTTCGCATATGCGGGCATTTTTAATCACAACGCTGCGAACTTGCATGTAACAAGAGGCGTGATTAATCCTTTCAACGCCGAAGCGAGGCTTTAGATGTGTCATATTGTGAAGACGCTGTGAGTTTGTGTGTGTGTGTGTGTGTGCGCGCGCGCGCGTGTGCACTTGTGCATCGGTGCACACGCGCGCACAGACACACAAACACACACACCAGATTACGGGCTGGGAAAACAAGGGGACGTGATAAGATTTCCGGTGAATGCAAATACATTTCGCTTCTACAAAATTCCACACCGTCGAGCACATTCAGCCTCCTATCACTTACTCATTGAGTAGCGCAGAAAATTAAATAAATCGGAACACTTAACGTTCCTTGAGAGATTACAAAATTTATACAAAATTGTAACAGCAAAATGTTAAGGTAACAGCCCACTTAGCAGTCCTCGGTATATTTGAGCGGGGGAGGGGGGAGTTAATAGAGATAAATAGTTTGGCAGGGTGTGGAATTGATTGATTTATCTCAGGATAAGTTTAAATTCTGGCTCTTGTCAATACGATAACGAACCTTCGGGCATATAACCAGCTGAGCAACTATTAGATTTTGATGGATAGTGCTCTGTGGGGTGTAAATGACAGAGCGAAAACACAAAGTACGTCGCGTCTCACACCTATCTTCTAATTTCCCGCCCTCCCTTCCTTTCTATTCGGTTTGTGTGAAAATTAAATTCACAACAAACAGATCACAACTGCTGATTGCGTCATTTATCTCCGAGATTCTTGGGTTTCAGCATCGTCACAAAGGCATCACAAACATCCATCAGAAATTAACTTCCAACCAAATATTGATATTCAATACAATTCTAAGTACCCAGATCTATTCAGATTATTTATCAATGAAATGACAAGAGGATGGTATGTACGTGTGTGTGTGTGTGTGTGTAGAGCATATATATATATATATATGCAGCAACCTAATAAATAAAAAATTACTGTTTCCTGGAAGGTTATACCGTATATCCTGGTAGACATGTGCAGAACAATTCCTATTGTTCTTTATTAACTGGGACCAACAAAACTGCCTCAAACATCAGGCATTATTTTCAACATAAAAAGCCTATTTGTTTCCAAGAATTTATGAAACACGAGTAATAAAATTATAAAATAAATTAAAAGAGCATGGAAAACAGCAAATTTAGTATTAACAAAATACAAGTATTTTTTAGGGCATAAAATTCATTAAATAAATGGATGAAGCCGAGTCTCACGCCACAAATAATGAAAGCAACCGAACTCACAGAACAGAAGCCGCAACTTTTCTATACGGGAGTGGGGTGGGGTGGGGGAGTCGCCTCGCCGGCCATGTTATGTCATTCCGATTCGTCGCAACCTGCCACGGAAGGTCGAAATAACGTCATAATTATGAGTGATCACGGAAGATCGAAATCCTGAACACCTAAGTTCACGACTGTGACGCTGCACTGAACAACAGCAGCACTTTTAAGACACCCGCCGTCAGGGACGCCGGCGGCGAGGTGTAAGCACTGGACGGTTTGGATGGTGCCGTGCATGGCACCATCCAAACCGTAGACATGACCTACGCATCGGCTCTCAGGACCACGACCCATCTACAAACTCGGTGCAGAAAGCCATATGCTGCAACTTGACAGCTAGTGCTCCTGATGATGAGCGTATGCGCCCGGAACATGTCGAGCTAAAGATACATCAATAAATTACCTTGTTGCATCAAGTTGGCATTTCACATTATTTTATGTTACTACCTTGTCCACCACAGATCATTAAATATCTAGTCAGTTCACACGTACTTATGTGCACCATATTGCAAAAAAAAAAAAATCTTTCCGTGCTGTTGCACGGCTGCCTACATTGTCAGGTTAACCCTCTATCAGACTACACGGAATCACATCCCACAACACAGCAGGCATCATGCTAACCGCCGCTACAGCTTCAAATCTAACGAAATACCTAAGGATCGACAGTCCAAAAACGGCCAGAAAGAGAAACCTGAAGTAACAAAGTGAATGATATGAGTCGACGAGTTCATGCTCTCTCCGTGCTTAAGCACCACTCTAGCAAGATGTACTCAAGGAATACGTCAATAGAAGTCCGTACGTGTGTTTCGGCTCTTGACGGAGTTGACCAGGCTGATGTACCAGAAGTCCTACCCCCGGGGAAACCTCAGTGACACCCGTTGGAAGAGAAAATGTGCAGACCCCAGAGACTGAGTGTTGGTGTGAAGATGTGGAAGGGGCCAGGTCGAAACAGCGATACTTATGCCACACTGCAATCTGGCTGTCCAACTCACAGCCGGTCACTTCGCCGCAAATTTTAATTATTTCATTCGACACAAGTATTCCACACTTGAAATAAGAAGGCACAACGAAACACTCAGACGCGTTCGCGTAACCAATGCTGCCGTCCAGAAGCAATAAGTACTACACATTATAAGTGTGTGTGTCTATTCTTGCCTTAGTTAATCCAGCAAGCAATGCGCATGCGCCGTATTACATTATCATGTGTGGCCTTTCTGGCTATACCATTATATTTGCACATAATCTCATAACCGGTTTCGTCAGAAATATGTCAATACAAGTTATGAAGTCCTCAATACATGGAGGTATGCCCGCTAACAACAGATTCCAGCTACAGTGCGCAGCCCTTTCAGAATTGCTCACTGACCCCCATATTCAATCTCCAATACTTCACTTTATTAATATCTACAAAACCACTCAGAAAGTCCCTTTTCCAATTTTCCTACCACGATATCCTACCTTATACAAAAGTTTCAGTGAATTTCTAAACTATTGTACTCTTGGTGTATCCTGCAATTTTCTTCAACGCTATCTCTCCATATACAGCCAACTGCTGGTCTCTCCTACTCTGCCTCTCCGAACAATGTAATAATATATGTACGGCGTTCTCCTTCCCCTCTACATAATGGACATTCCTTTCTCTACCCCTTCTTTAAACCCTCAACTATCAAAATAGAGTTCTGAAGTTGCCAGTACACTCTCTTCCTTCCTATTACAATATGTAATATAGTTCTCCCTAGTCCATCATTTTTCATTAGCGGACATTTAACCGCAATATTCGGCATGACCCACGTCTGTTTTCCTTCGCAGACAGTGGTCCTGTGATGTTGTTACTCATCCGTTTAAAAGCAAATTCCGAAACATAGCGGGTCACGAGACGTAATCTGTACCGCGTCTACAAGCTGAGAAATGTACTGATCACTTTAAAGCCCATTTGCCTCGCACAGTGCAAGATGTATAAGAAAAGATAATCATCTGCACTAGCTAATATAATTGCCTGTGTAATACTTTAGCAGTCCAAGGTCTGCCTAATTTGCTAAGCAGGACTAAAAGCAGTGAAACAGAGAGAGAGA
>Ga0123354_10020035_pt1 | contig 10513 bp, 12 predicted proteins | sample TergutLab28metaG_2_FD_97872 | JGI IMG/M metagenome (GOLD analysis project Ga0123354, IMG submission 97872) | Labiotermes labralis P4 segment gut microbial communities from Petit-Saut dam, French Guiana - Lab288 P4 | ecosystem: Host-associated > Arthropoda: Insects > Digestive system > Gut ...
AGGTTGATGTTTTTGTTCAAAACGTCCTCTACTTAGGTAGTTTTGTTGGGAAAAATAAGGTATAAATGAGGTTATGAACACAAAATCTTACAGTTAGGGACTTGCTTATTCCGTATAAGCAGTTTTTACTAAACCTTTATTCAACTTTTCTATATTGGTTGCTAACCAATTGTTTTTTTGTTTCTCATACTGTGCCATTATTTGTTATTGATAGAATAATCTATTGAACCGTGCTCCGAAATATTTGGTTTAGAAGGTAAACAGCCTTTTACATCTGTGTAAGAACGTGCTCCGGCTGAGAAAAAATAATCCTTATCACCAAAACGTTCTCTAGCGAAACTAACTAATCGCTCTTCCAATGCAAATTTATAAGCGTAGAGATTCTTGTTTCTTTCCGACAATTCTATTAATTTCTGATCCTCTGGTAATTTCCAAGTTGATTGAATGGAATCAGCTATACCCCAAGTTATTTCTTGTTCTGTGCACTTTACAAGAGACTGATTATATTCTTTTACCGCTTTTATTATCACTGTTCTCATCGAATCCGTAAATGGTGGTTCAATATTATTTTCTCTTATGTCATATGAATATGAACATCCAGCTATGCCGGTAGCTAATGTTAAAGTAAAAGTAGCAGGTATTGCATATTTCTTCGCTATTCTAGTTATTTTCTCTATGTTGGTTTTAAGCCAATTAGTTTTTCGGTCATCTTTTCCGGCAATTTGTTGTTTTGAAAGTTTATCCATTTTATTTCCTTATTTTTAAATTATAATATTGAGTCCACTCTAAAAAGTAGGAAAATATTGTAACATATTTACAATTGATGAATTAAAAAACCAAACCTCTGAATTTTACACCAAACATTAAACTGTTTTGCCAAACATTTGGTATTTTTACTTCACTTGCAGTGAAGTGTGTTTTTCCCTTTATAACATTAAAGTTATATTGCAAAAATAAACCGGCATTAATAGATGTGTTTAAGTTTCTCCACATTGTTATACCTATTGGAATGTAACCATTAATCCATGCATAAGTCTCTTTGTGTAATGGTTCATTTCTCACATATAAAAAATAAGTTTCATCATATCCAATGCCTGTTTTTAACGATAATTTGCTACTAACACCTTTCCAAAAATCGTATTCAACTAAAAGAGAAACAGAATAAGTGCTAAGTTTTTTTTGGATTTCATCAAAAGAAGAATAAAAGAAAGGCGACATCCCATCACTAAATGCTAAATCTAATATTACTGAATACTTTTCAATAAAACTAACACCATATCCGAAATTTAACCCAAAATTAACAATAGAATTTTTTTGATAATCATCATAAAAATTTTTGTAATATTTGTCAATTCCTGAGGTATTACTTATAAAACTAAAATTAACTCCACCTTCAAAAAATGGAATAATTTTTTGTGGGTAAGAATTAGTACAAAAAGCAATACATAAAAACAGCACAAAAAAAAGTATTTTCATTTTTTGGAAAATAACCCAAAATTGGTTTCTACTCATCTGGCTTTTCGAACTCCACCCGTTTTTTGAAATGGTATCTGCTTCCATTGCCCCGCAATTATTTGTGACTGCTGTTCCAATTTTTAAAATAAATAACCGTTTCATTTTAAAATCCCTAAATTCGTGTCGGGCGCAACTTTTAAATTAAAAAATTATTTCAATTTCATCCCCTTCCACTTTTCGCTAATTGCCACAGCAGGAGTTACCGTTGGCGTTTGGCTTTTCTTGTTTATTACGATTGACTGTTGTTTCACGTTTGTTTCTATATAAGATGCCAACTCGCCCAAAGTAACATCACCTTTGGTTTCCTGCAGTTTTTTAAGCAGAAAATATGTAAACATGCCGTGACCTTTTTCACGGTGAGAAAAGGCTGTTTGATTGCCTGTTGCAGCAGAGAATACAATCATGTTGCCTGTTGGTGTACCCGGGGCTACATTGATTACTACGGCGCGTGCCTCAGCCAGCATTTCGCCACTCCGTTGCGCACCACTGAAACAGGCATCAAGGAATACGGTAACACTACGAACAGGCATTAGACCAAACGTTTCATATAAATCGTCCAATTTGTAAGCTGTCTGTACATTTAAAGCTGAACCATCAACAGGTAGCAAATACGCGCTTCGGGTACTTTCGTCCGGTATTCCGTGACCTGCATAGTAGAAAATGATACTTGCTTCACGAAGATACGCGCTAGCAACTGCGCTTAACCAGTCTATTTCGGTACGAATATCATTAAGTGTAGCATCAGCAACAAAATGTACGTTTGTTTCGGGTAAACCCAAGGTTTTAATACAATAATCCCTGAATGTCTCTCCGTCTTTTAAGGCAAATTCAACTTTTGCTTCACGACGGTAGTTTTCATTAGCAATAATTACTGCGAAGGTATTGTTGTTTTTAACGTTTGTTATAGGAATATTTTTCCCAACGTCTGATGCCTCTGTTTTTTGTGGTTTGTCTGACTCTGGTTCAAAAGTGCGAATACTTCTTTCAAAAAATAAGTGCTTGGGCATATCATTCTTTTTTCCGAACCCCGGAAGTTTTCCATTTTCTGTTGTCCAAGCAGGTGAATTAAAACGACCGCTAAAAGAACCGTCTGCGTTGACAGTCTCAGCAGTTACCGCTGCTCCGTCTAAATTTGAAGCGCCGGGATGTATCCATTTAGTTCCTCCGTCCGGATTTATTATATTGTTAAATGCAATATTATTAGATAACGAACCGCTTTCAATTCTCCCAACTACCCGTCCATAGTATTTAGTAACTCCATTGCAGGAAATACTCGAATTTAATGCCGCGCTATTTGAAACTGAGTTAAGACTGTTTCCTACAATTCCGCCTGCATAAGAAGAAAATGAAGGGTCAGAAGAGGAAACAGCAGATCTCACTATTGCTGTGGAGTAACAATTAGAAATTTTTCCAGAACTATGTCCTGTAATACCACCTGAAAATGAATTTGAAGCTGAAGCAGAAGCCATTATAGTGCCAGTTGAGTAACAATTTGTGACTACATTATCATTATTTCCAGTTACCCCACCAGCAAAAGCAAAAGATGAAGATGTTGTTGTTGAACTAATTACCCCAGTAGAATAACAATTTGCCACTGAAGATGTATTGTTTTTGTTTTCTCCCACAACACCGCCTGCATAAGATATAACATTTCTACCAGAGGTAGAAACGCTTACCGAACCTGTTGAGTAGCTATTAGTTACCTTGCCAAAATTTTTCCCTACTACACCACCTGCTACAGACCATACGGTAGCTGTAGAACTCACTGTTGCTGTTGAGTGGCAGTTCGTTACAGTAGAATTGTCCGAATTAAGTCCTACAACTCCTCCCACCCATAACGAACCAGAAATAGAACAAGTAATCGTTCCCGTAGTGTAGCAGTTTGAAACAGTTGAACTGGATTCACTGTTTCCAACAACTCCGCCTACTATTACATTTTGGCCTCCCCCACCTACCCAAACTACATTTCTATTACCTGTACCGGCAGTTATATTAACATTTTTAACGCTCAGGTTTTTCACCACACTAAAAAAAGCTATTTGACCAAACAAACCTACTATATCAACTCTTTTAATATAGAGGTTGGACACTACCTTATTATTGCCATCAAATATACCTTTAAATGGTTTATTTGAATTTCCAATTGGTGTCCAACCTTGTCCTTGATCAAAATTGTCTCCATAAGTTGATAGGTTTATGTCATTTGCAAGTTTGTAGTGCATACCATTATTAGCGTATGGAACTGTACCTGCATTTATATATGTCGCCAATTGCGCAAGTTGTTGAGCGGTTGAAATAATGTACGGGTCGTTTTCTGAACCGTCTCCACCTGAAAATTGGGCTGAAGAGATTAATGGCAAAAAAAACAGAGCCATAATTATAATTAAAGTGCTATGTTTTAACATTTTAAAATCCCTAAATCCGTGTCGGGAACAACTTTTAATTAAATTGTAAACTTTTCATTAAGGTATTTGAAATTTACCCAAAGTATTATAATCTTTTATAACTATTTAACAAGTGATTTAGCTTTTTTGAGAGCATTATCGCACTTATTTTCCCAATCTTTATACGCTTTTTCCCAGTTTTCGCACTTTTTCTTGTATTCAGGGTACTCTTCATTATATTTCTTTTTGACCCCTTTATACCGGACAAGTCTCCAAATAATTATAAGAATACCGGGAATTACATAAATTACCAAACCTATAATTGCCACTATAGTCCAAACTACTCCAAATGCAGAAGGTTTTTCTGGTTCATTTGGTTTTGAAGGTGGAGAGCTACAATACATGTTTTCCAATTGTACCAATTCTTCATAATGAGGCATTGATTTATCGCGTTGGAAAGTAATTTTAACGTAATGTTCTCCTCTTTTTGTTTTATAATACTTTGTACCATCGCTGTCTTGCCCTGTATATAACTGTACATCTTGGGTTTTTATTTCCTGTGGCGCTCCCATTAATTCCCAACCGAAATTTTGCCACAATTCAAGGGTTGAATTTACCTCATCCGGTTCAACTTCAATAAATTTTGTTTCTTTTGCCATAATACCATTAAATTTATTAGTTTAATCTACTCATCTGGTTTTTCGACTTCCACCCGTTTTTTGAAATGGTTTCTGCTTCCATTGCACCGCAATTATTTGCGACTGCCGTTCCAATTTTTAAAATAAATAACCGTTTCATTTTAAAAACCCTAAATTCGTGTCGGGTGCAACTTTTTAATTTAAAAAATTATTTTAATTTCATCCCCTTCCACTTTTCGCTCATAGCCACAGCAGGAGTTACCGTTGGCGTTTGGCTTTTCTTGTTGACTTCGATGGATTGTTGTCTCACGTTTGTTTCTATATAGTTTCCCAACTCGCTTAACGTTACATCTCCTTTGGTTTCCTGCAATTTTTTTAACAGAAAATATGTAAACAGACCGTGTCCTTTTTCACGGTATGGAAATGCGGTTTGATCTCCTTGTGCGGCAGAAAATACCACCATATTACCTACAGGAGCTCCTGGTGCTACCCCGATTGCCACAGCACGCGCGGAAGCTAACATTTCACCGCTGCGCTGTGCGCCGCTGAAACATGCATCCATAAAGACTGTAACGCTCTTTGCTCCCATTTGCCCCAATTCTTGATACAGGTCGTCTAATTTGTAGCCTGTTCTAAAATCTGAGCCCAAACCATCAACAGGCAATAAATAGGAAGATTTTGAACTTTCATCAGGGATTCCGTGTCCGGCATAATAAAAAATAATATTTGTTTCTTCTCCCTTACGAGATTCGACTACGTCATTCAACCAGTTTATTTCACGACGTATATTATTTAATGTGGCGTTGACAACAAGATGTACTCTGCTTTCCGGTATGCCCAAAGTTTGGATACAGTACTTTTTGAAAGTTTCACCGTCATTCTTTGCAAAATCAACTTTTGTTACGCTTTCATAATTTTCGTTTGCAATTATAATCGCAAATGTATTGTTATTTCTTGTTCCTGTATTTGGAATGTTTCTTGCAACATCCGATTGATTACCAACACTGAAATCAGCTGTTGAAATATTTTGGCGACCTTGAGTTGAACTTTGGTTACTGCTTGCAAAATTCATATCAATTGGCGAAAAATTATAATCAATATTAGCTGTTGTATAACTTAACGAAGCCTGATTGCTGTATTTATAAGTTTTTCCTCCACTTATAGTAAAATCCATTCCTGCAATGGTAATTTTATCATCCATAACAGCGTATTTCGGCGTTTTTTTTATATTGTTCCAGTTGTCCTTGAAATTTGGAGCTTCATTAATAGGAACAAACACTAACCAATCACCGTGTATGTTATTTCTAATAAGGTACGTTTGATTGTCAGGGTCGTACGTTCCCAAAGTCATATTTCCTACTTTGAAATTTTGAGAACGCTCAGAAATATATACCCGTTCAGCTTCAATTCTAAATTCTCTTGCTTTTGCAGTACGGCTATTTTCGGTTACTCGTTTTTGCCAGTCGGCAGTTGGTTCAAACTCTCCTTTTTTCTGCCATTCGCTTATTTTACTTTCTACAAAATTTTTAGCAAAAAAACTGAAAGTTAACATTTTTTCTTCTCTTTCCCGACTTTCACGCGCCGCTCTTTCGCGTGCCTCATTTGCTTCTCTTTCTTTATTTTTCGCCTGAGCAATTCTTTGTTTATCGGCTTCATTGGCTTGATCAATTTGAGATTGAACATTGTTGTATTCACCTCTTGCTTTTCTTGCGGCAACTTCTTTATTAGCGCTGTTTCTATTATTATAGAAATTACCTGCTATATCAATAAAACCATTTTTATTATCCCTTGTCGTCACCTCCGATATTTCGTTAGAAAAATTACTTGCGAAATTGTATCTGCAAGGAATTATCTCCTTCCCTGTTTTATCAATAAAACCATACAAACTACCATCCATAACAACAGCTAACCCTTCTGAAAACTTAAATTCATGGTTTGAGTATTTTACTGGTATTACTTCTTTTCCTGTTTTATCAATAAAACCATGTTTATTACCAATCTTTACTAATGCCAATCCTTCTATTTGTTGTGAAAATTTTTTTATATCATCATACTTCAATGGTATTACTTCTTTCCCGTTTTTATCTATAAATCCATATTTAATATCAGCGCGAACGCCACCTTTTGCTGTATTTTGTTGAACTTTTGCAAGTCCCACTATTTCTTCAGAAAAGTTCCATACCCTGTCATAACTGCAAGAAATTACTATTTCTCCGGTATTATTATCTTTAAATCCATGTTTATTAATTCCAGTAGGACATTTTAAAGGGACTAACTCTTGCGCGTTAGTGTACCAATTTGTTGCAAAAACTGCTAATAGTATATTTAAAAACAATATTTTTTTCATTTTTTCACTTTAAGATTACTCAACTATATTATTTATATCAAAATATGAGTGATGAAGATTTTCAAAATATTTTTTTATGTCATTATCAACAGAAATAGAGTAGTTGCCTCTTTGACCAGGCATTCCATCTTTTCCAGGTTTTCCGGCAATTCCATCTTTACCGTCAGGACCATCTTCACCGATTTTATCATATCTGTATTTAGGTTTCCCTTGTTTGTTTTTTTCACCGGTATCTACTTTTATCTCATAACCATTACCTCCACTACCACCTTTTCCACCTTTTCCGGCAGCACCGCCATAACCGCCTGCTCCACCTTCAACATTTATTGAAACAACGCTAGGTGTATTTCTTGGCATATAAACAATAATTTCACCACCGTTACCACCATTACCGCCATCTCCACCATCTCCACCATTTGTACCATCAGTACCTCGTCCTCCATTATAATTTTTTTCAGTACCGGCAGCACCTGTTTTTCCGTTAGTACCCGATATTCCTGCAATTCCGGGCGTACCTCTTACGCCAGATGCATCTATTGAAATTGGCGCCTCTAAAAGATAAATCTGATTTCTACTAATATCCAATACAACATATAAATTCTTATTTATCACATTTTTATACGGAGCAATGGCAAATTCTCTTCTTTCACCTTTACAACTGAGAGATCTGTCAAATTCATATTGCTGTCTTATTTGAAAAGGAAAGCTATATTTTTGGTGACAATCAATTATTGAAATTGTAATATCTCCATCTATTTCAATTAATTTTCCATCCACATGTGACCATGATTCTCCCCTTGTGTTAGGATTGTTGTCAATGGAAAAAGATGATCCGCTACTCCTAACATTTCTATTTTCAGATGTAATTCTGTAAAATTTACTGTTTACTCTTTTTCCTTTACTATTAAATACAGATACTTCACAGCTTTGCCCAAGAATTAAACTTGATGGGTCTGGTGAAATTTGAATAGATCCAGCGTGAAGCCTGTCTTTTTGACAGTTAAACTTCTGCGCATTAACATTATTTACAGTAAACATACATACTAAAATAAAAAGATAAAAAAGATAAACATTTCGATTTAAAAAGTTTCTCTTACTTGTTTGTCTTTTCAGACTTCGCTCGTTTATTAAAATGGTATCTGCTTCCATTATTCCGCTACTATTTGCTGTAACGATTTCGATTGCAAAATTTTGATTATTGTTCATTTTTAAAAAAGTTAAATTTTTTTTATTATTCTGTTAATAACAGCACTTCAATAACGACCTCTCGATCATAGGGTTCGATTTTATTAATCCAATCTAATACGCTTTGGTAAGTTACTTCACTATAAAAAGGTATATCGCTTTTGGTATAGACAAACACCCATAAATTGTGTTCATGCCTTTCTTTAGTCGTTTTTTTGGCTGTATATTGGATGTTACTCGTAGGAAAACTTACGTTTTCTTTTGTATTCATTTTACGATTAGGCTCCAAGTAGTTCGGGAAAAGTTGCGCAGCATCAACATTATTATCAACTACAAAAATTTTCAAATATCCTTCCTTATTTGGATTTACTGAAAATGTTATAAGTTCTCCGTTACGATATCCGTTTCGCAAACCACGCACCTCGAACTTAAATTCTGGATCAGGTTTTGTTGTATATTTTTTAACAGTAGCATTAATCGTTATCGTAGCATACAACTGACCATCAATGTTTTCTTTAATTATTTCGTCTTTTACTACATCAAACCGTGTTATAGCTCCGTTTAATTCAACGCTCGAAAACGAACTGTACATTTGTTGAAACTGCTCTTTTGAGTCTATTGTTGAGAGCGCTTCGGTCGCTCTTATACGTTCCTCTATGCCCGCTCTTCGCAACGCTTCTTTTTTGGCTTCTTCAATTGCTCTTTGGCGCGCTTCTTCAGGGGAAATATTGGAAATTTGCCATCGCCCTTCAATGCCTCTAAATTCTTGCGAATGAAGGCATTGACTGGCTAAAAGGCATATTAAGGCAAAAACAACTACAACACATTTTTCGTTTATCATTTTCATTCTTTTTTCTATTCGTTGAATGTTTGACGAAATTTTTTCTGCTCTGCTTCTATTTTTTGCCTGTCTTTGTCATCTATCTTGGGGGTTTTTTTAGAACTTTTACAACCTTCTGCTGCAAACATAACGGTAAATAGAACCACTGCCGCCCAAAACAAGTGTTTTTTAACTGTTTTACCAGTATTTCTCATTCTTTTGAAATAATTATCTTCCACTGCTTTCAAACTTTTTCATTTCCTCATTAAATACTTCACGAAATCGATGTTGGTTAAAATCCAATTGCAATCGCTCGTCTTTCGAAATATTTGTGTTTAATTTTCCCAATAAAGCGTCTTTGCTCATTTCAACAGCTACATAGTAAGTAAACCCTCCGTTGGTTTCTTTGAATGTTCTTTCGCCAATGATTGTTACATCGTTTAACGTTTGATTTACAACCGAACGAGCCTGTTCTTCAAATTTACTCATGTACTCCTGCCTATCACCCACTGAAATCTGGTTGATATAATTTTCAGTTACCACTTTCATGGTTGACTCAATGAGGGTTCCAAGTTCTGTTCTCGCATTCATAAGCGCAATTCTCTTTGCAGTAGACAAATCAGGACTTCTTCCACTTTGAGAAGCACGAAAAAAATCCGCATTAGACTTGTACTTCGGATCCGAAAACGGAACTTCTACCTCAGTTGCGCCTGCTTGGGCTGACGGTAAACTTTTGTTACCTTTACAACCTGTTATTACTAAAATCGCGACAGATAGCACAAGGGCTGTCGCAATCACATTAAAGTTTATTCTACTCATATACACAAATTTTAAATTGTTAATAAAAATTTTTGTACAAAAATAACCTTCGAATATTTACAAAATTCCCAAATCCCGTCAATAATTTAGACTTTTGTGTCAATAATTTAGACACTTTTTGTAACATCTTCAAAACGTTTTATATACGATTTCCCATTTTTCACTTCTATTTCCAAAACAATTCTTGTGGTTAGTGGGGTTTGAAAGATGTAATCGTCCAAAAAAGGATATTCTAAAACATTAGAAATTAAAATAAGTTTATCAATATCAATGCTTTTTGCGGTGAAAATATTGTAAATATTAGCACGGCTACAATTAATTTCTTTTGCAAATTGTGATATGCTGATTTTTTTATCTTCAAATTTTTGCTTTATCAGGTTGCCTATATAGATATCTTCGCGGTATTTCATGTTTTTTCATCTATAAAAAAGCGTGGATTATTTTTTCTATCTGTTCTTGAGGTCTTAGGATACCTTTTCTACCAATAAAAAAGTCCACGCCTTGCGGCTGTGTTTAACTATTTATTCGGTAGAATTTGAAATTTCCTAAGTTTCAAGAACAGGAATAACGTTAACGCTTTTCAATTATCCATTAATTTATTATCTCATTGTTTGATTGTTATTTTTTAATTTTGCAAAAATACGATTTTGATTGAATAACTTATTAAAGTATCTTGATTTTTTTTTGATTTTGTATAAAAATATTACTTTTGCACCGATTTTCAAAATATGCAATTATGGAATTAATGGTAAATATAGGATATTCACAAGTATTAGACATTGTGAGTCAACTACCGAAAAATGAC
>Ga0123354_10020037_pt1 | contig 10512 bp, 7 predicted proteins | sample TergutLab28metaG_2_FD_97872 | JGI IMG/M metagenome (GOLD analysis project Ga0123354, IMG submission 97872) | Labiotermes labralis P4 segment gut microbial communities from Petit-Saut dam, French Guiana - Lab288 P4 | ecosystem: Host-associated > Arthropoda: Insects > Digestive system > Gut ...
TGGGGTCAATTCTAACAATTTCGGGGTTCAAAATTATTTCAGGAACGGAACTTTACGTAAGTTGGAAACTGTAAATAAGATTTATATTTCATCATTTTTGTTAAGTACGTAAGGTCACGGCGACAGATAAGCAGTTCTTGTCAGCATCGCTCCAAGCAACATTACGCATATCCAACAGGGTGACATCATCGACACGGGGATTCACAGCCTTTCGAAACCGCTTGTCTCTTCGCAATTTGTGCTGCTGCCACACTGGGAGTAACAAAACCGCAGCATACCGCGTGAGATGAGTTACTGCGTGTTGGGCAGGTCTGTAAGGGGTGGATAAAATAGATAGACGGACAGAGAGTAGATGGATGAATGGATGGATGGATAGATAGATAGATAGATAGATACATAGAATGATAGATTTGTTGAATATGCAATGAATGGCCCTTTCAAAACTACGCTAGTTAGATTTTAAATCATATCATTACGTTAATTTCAAGCGACCAATTTCAGAGGACATGGGAGAAAGTGGTAACAGTTAACGGGGGGGAAATTGTGTAATGGGGATTTCGTAATTAGTGACAAAGTTCAAAGGCGACAAAATTACGCCAAAATGAGGTGGACTGGACATGCAGCATGAAGGAAGCAGATAACAAATGCGTTCAGTATATTAGGAAGAAATTCTTAACGTAAATCAATTGCGATATTTATACGTGGAAAAGTATACATTGATATTAAATGAACAGGATGTGATGGAATGAATTAGATTCATGTGTCAAACGCAAACCAAACGAACTCAAACCAATCCAAACCAACCCCAAACCAGACCAACTCAAACCAACACAACCTAACATAATCTAACCTAACCTTACCTCTCCTAACCTAACCTAACCTAAACTTACCTCTCCTAACCTAAACTAACCTACCCTAACCTAACTTAACCTAACCCAAACAAACCTAACCTAACATCACCTAACCTAACCAAACCTAACCCAACATAACGCAACCTATCCTAACCTAACCCAAACTAACCTAATATAAACTAACATAACCCAACCTAACCTAACCTAACCTAACCCAACTAACCCTACCTAACCCAACCCAAACTAATCTAACGTAACCCAACCTAACCCAACCCAACTTAACCTAATTTAACCTGACCTAACCTAACCTAACCTAACGTAACATAACCTAACCCAACCCCACCCAACCCAACCTGACCTAACCTAACCTAACCTAACCTAACCCAACCTAACATAACCCCACCTAACATAACCCAACCTAACCTAACCTAACATAACCCAACCCAAACTAACCCTACCCAACCCAACCCAACCCACCCCAACCCAACCCAACCCAAACCAAACTAACCCAACCTAACCATACTTAACCTTACCTAACCTAACCTTACCTAACCTAACGTAACCCACACCGGCTACACAGCACTCCAATAAAATGTTTTATCTAATTGCACCACACAGTGTCTGACAGTGCCCACACTGACTACAGAGCCGTCCAATAGATTTTGCATGTATTTGCACCACACAGTCTCTGAATGTGCCCACACGGGGTACAGACCTGTCCAATAACATTTTGCATATAATTGCACCACACAGTCTCTGACAGTGCCCACACGGGCTACAGAGCAGTCCAATAATATTTTGTATGTAGTTGCACCACACGACCGCCTCTGTGGTCTAGTGGTCAGAGTTTCTGGCTAGGGATACAGAGGTCCCGATTTCGATCCCCGGCTCTACCAAATTTTTTGAGTAGTAGTGGGTCTGGAACGGGGTCCACTCAGCCTCGTGAGCCTCGTTAGGTCAATTGAGGAGCTACTTGAATGAATAAAGTAGCGGCTCCAGGTCTAGAAAACGGAGATTAACGGCTGTGGGGACCCGTTGCGCTGACCACGTGACACCCCTCTTTTCGCAAATGTTGGCACTAACTTCGCCGACCGGAGGCGGCCGCTCTGTCCATATAGTTCACGTGCGGACTAAGGCCACGGAGTTTAGTTGCACCACACAGTCTCTGACAGTGCCCACACGGGCTGCAGATCAGTCCAATAAAATTTTGCATGTAGTTGCAACACACACTCTATAACAGTGCCCACACGAACTACACAGCCGTCCAATAAAATGTTGCATGTAGTTGCAACACACACTCTCTGACAAAGCCCACACGGACTACAGAGCAATCCCATAATTTTTAATTGTAATAAAGGACATTTTGTTTCTACTAAAAACAATAAAGCTTGTTTCGTTACTGCTTAATTTCCTGCAGTTATCAATACCCCAATCTTGTGTACGTTCAATATTAGATAGCAACAACAGATAATTACTCTCAATTTTGTCCAAAGTATCGTGTGTTGTTTTAAAAGGCCCGAAGATGATGAGAGTTCCGACGTGGAGATATCATATATCAACTACTAAGATTGCTTTGTGTTTAAGCACTGTGATATTTTAAAGGACAAGAGGAATTAATTAATATTGCTGTACACATTAGGCAAATAATACAAACTCTATAACTAACAAAAGAGTTCAGTTTTTCTGTTCACACAAATATTTTTATCGGTATCGTGTCAATTTACTGAATCGGACAGCATAGAGTTATTTATGGGTTAATATGACGCAGTTCATCTGCTCTGTTTCAGAACGCTCAATACAGAACTTCTAATGTTCAGCCAGTCACAATGCTGCCTTTATCAAGAACAGCTACATGTTTCGGTCTCAACAGACTTTCAACATAACGTTCCAAAACAATATAATAATGCAATAAATATCGATTGTACAGATGTAGCTTTTAGTGTGTTGGATCACAGCAATTTACAGTCTGTGGTCATTCAGCAGCTGGCAGTTACAGAATTGTTCTGTACAGCACAATGAGATGTGTATTGGTAAACATACAGTGCTGGAAATGTGTGATAAAATTGTTGGATGATATTTGTGAAACAGCAGTGCAACTGTCGGTACGTACGGTATACAGATATGGTGGTTACTGCTTTATGGGGCATGGTGAAAACAGAGAGATTGGTAGTTTGGAAAAGACTGGTTCTTCTTAAGCATTATATCTGAATTTTTTTGAACTGCAACAAATTTTGAAATTTCATGGATTGTTAATATAATGCTCGAGATGTTCTTTATTAATTTTGTGAAATTATTAGTGTCGGTGCAGCAGCTATTGGAGTGGAGCTTGACAGCGTGTGGTTTGAGATTATATTTTGTGCTTATTGTGCCTGCCATGCGTCACAGGTTTGTGAGCGAATGCAAAACGAAGCGAGATAAAATTAACGTTTTGTGCGAGGATATAGAGCAGACAGCAAAAGGAGTAAGGGATAATGAGAAGAAGCTTCGATAAGCTGCTGCACTGTTTGGACTAAATCGGTCTGCTGCTTTCTGCAGAATGCAAAAGGCAAGAACGGAACTAGGAAATGTAAAATATAATGTTTCATCTATACAAGCATACTGAAAAATTTTTATCACAGAGGAAGGAAACGTTTTATGCAAGTGAATCACTGTATGTTCAAACATTCACTATGGTCTCCCATATAAACAAATCAGAAAACTTTCCCTACTGCACCAAGTATTAGAACGACCTACAGGGTAAAGTTAAAAAAATCAGGAATTGGCAGCAGAGAATCTGTCCCTCAGAAAGCCAAAAAACACGAACAAGCATTGCTCCATGTGGTTTAGCAAGCTAAATGTAATTTAAATTTACAAAAATAACCAGAATGCACTGGCATAAACACAATTATACGCCTGGTCGCATATTTACCAAGATCAAACAAGTATTTCAAATGTTGTTCAGTCATATTTCTTCATCAGACTGATACAGTTTATTATGTAAGACCATTGAATTTTCAGTTAAAAATTGTGAATGTTTAAAGACAATTAATGGTGTATCAAAGGTCCTTCTTGGTGGGTGAAGTTTTTCACAAATATATAAGTAAAGAAATTGGATCTCTATTTAAAATTGACAGACGTACGAAATTTACAAACTATTTCAAAAAAGAAGTGCCATGTTGGATGTCACTATTGCTGTCCATCCCTTTTTGTTCATTCACAATACACGAATTTCAAAATTATGTTCAATCGTGCCACACCATCCCCTCTGTATGTATTTATATCTTTATTTAAGTACCCAAAATTCTTCTCTGATTTATATTGAAGTTAAAGTTTCTTAACACATATTCCAAAAATCCTAATATATTAAATTTAATGAAAATTATTCAAGTGGGAGCTGAGTTGTTCAATACCGACATACAGACAGAGTGGACGCTAATAGTCACTCTTCGCAACATGGCAAAAACTTCTATGGAGTGGCAATATTACAGGAGTCTGGGAAAAACCCACCACTTGAAGGAAATATAGCATCGATGCTTGGATACATAAAACACCCATAAAATTTCCTGCACCAAAAAGAGAAACCACAAAGACAGAATGTAGGGAAGTTGGTAGGATGCTGGTAAAATATATTAATGCAGATTCTCTGGCTTCAAGCATACAGTGCATTTAAATTATGTAAATAAGTAACATGACGCAAAATATTTAAGACAGGCAAGTTGTAGCAGGAACAGAGTCTTTACGAGTTGTATTGGGAAGAGCTTGTTGTGTGTTACAGCGTTAACTGTTGCGTGTAGGAGTGAGATTTATTGTGCTGAGTTCTAAAGTTGAGTGCTGGATGTGATAGGGCGAAGGATCAAGGTATGTTCATTGGAAGATACTGCACAGCAGGTGGACAGTGGTATTGTGGTTTGAATGGAGAGTTTTACACTGAACATTATGTGGAGGTACTGCACAGCAGGTGGACAGTGGTATTTTAGCTTGAATGGAGTTTGTTACAGTGAACATTATGTGGAAGGTACTGAACAGCAGGTGGACAGTGTTATTGTAGCTTGAATGGAGTATGTTACAGTGAACATTTTGTGGAAGGCACTGCACAGCAGGTGGATAGGGGTATTGTAGCTTGAATGGAGTGTGTTACAGTGAACATTTTGTGGAAGGTACTGCACAGCAGGTGGACAGTGGTATTGTGGGTTGAGTGGAGTGTGTTACAGTGAACATTATGTGGAAGGTACTGAACAGCAGGTGGACAGTGTTATTGTAGCTTGAATGGAGTGTGTTACAGTGAACATTTTGTGGAAGGCACTGCACAGCAGGTGGATAGGGGTATTGTAGCTTGAATGGAGTGTGTTACAGTGAACAGTATGTGGAAGGTACTGCACAGCAGGTGGACAGTGGTATTGTGGGTTGAGTGGAGTGTGTTACAGTGAACAGTATGTGGAAGTTACTGCACAGCAGGTGGATAGGGGTATTGTAGCTTGAATGGAGTGTGTTACAGTGAACATTTTGTGGAAGGCACTGCACAGCAGGTGGACAGTGTTATTGTAGCTTGAATGGAGTGTGTTACAGTGAACATTATGTGGAAGGCACTGCACAGCAGGTGGATAGGGGTATTGTAGCTTGAATGGAGTGTGCTACAGTGAACATTTTGTGGAAGGCACTGCACAGCAGGTGGATAGGGGTATTTTAGCTTGAATGGAGTGTGTTACAGTGAACATTATGTGGAAGGTATTGCACAGCAGGTGGACAGTGGTATTGTGGCTTGAATGTAGTGTGTTACAGTGAACATTATGTGGAAGATACATCATAGGAAATGGACACTGATATTGCAGCTCAAATGAAGTGCGTTACAATTATCATCAAGTAAAACAGAGGAACAAGAAGCCTGGACACATATGACGAATGAAATTTTTTAAATTTTGAATTGGACGATGTTGCGTTGACTGAAGTGAAGAAAGCGTATCTTGATTGGAAAAGTTAGATTTTAAACAATCTGAAATAAGTAGAGGAATTTGAGCAAAGACCAGAAATATCAAATTCCATGAAAATTCGTTCTGCATTTGTGGAGTTTTTAAATTTAAACGGGGAGAAAAAAAGGGGGGGGGGGGAATTATCATTTCGTAAGTTTTAATTCCCGAACTCACCCAAAGAGTCGCAAAGTGAATATATAATTCTGCCGATTGTTGCCCACAAACACAGTGCATGTCATGTTCTGCGTCTTACCGCACAGCACATTTACTTTACAAATGGTGTACAAACTCTATGCTCTACAACTGAACTGTACTTGCAGTAATTATACAGAAGCTGCTGCTACATGTTCTGCTGCACAGTCTGCAACTGAACTGTACTTACAGTAACTAGACACAATCTGCTGCTACTTGTTCAGCTGCACAAAAGCACAGCACCTTTACTGTACAAATACTGTACAAACTGTACAGTCTGCAACTGAACTGTACTTACAGTAACTAGACACAAGCTGCTGCTACGTGTTCACCCGTACAACAGCACAGCACCTTTACTGTACAAATACTGTACAAACTGTACTGTATGCAGGTGAACTGTAAATAATAAATGACATTCCAAGGCCCATAAACAGTAATTATTTTCCCTCAAGTAAGTGAGGCCTGTGTTGTTACTGTTTCACAAATTCGCGTGTCCGCCATATTGTCCATGTCAACGGACACGAGAGAATCATTCTTGTAAATTTAGCCAAGCACTGTACAAGGCTCCCTTATGACGGATCCTCTGTGATCCGAAACAGGTTGGAGCACTTTTAAATACTTTATAATTTTAAATGTATCTACATATTATATACTGTGCATTAGTTGGATAATAAAGTGTTTAATTATCATTGATGCACGGTGCAAGCATGAAGATTATTAATAAAGCTCGTAATTTTCTATAGCTTGCTTCTGAAAAATCAAGTATGAACTTTCAGGGACATCTCTCGAATTGAAACCGAGATACTACCGAAAATGTACAGTGCTCTTCAGGTACTGTGCTCTTAATTATTGACAGATCGACACCAAACGTACAGCGATTGTAGCGAAACTTTGTAAAATACGATGTAGGAATATATAGGAAAATCCCCCCATTACAATCCTGTATACAGTTGACAAGGCACAAAGTTCTTCAAATAAAGAGACATAAATTACTGAACGATTGCAGCCAAACTTACACACTTTTAAATGCATGAATGTCGTGTGGATGTAGAAACTGTCATGATAACATTAATACAGATTTCGAGATAAAACGGAGATGGCACACGGTTCTACAAGTAAAGTGCCCTTAGTTATTGACAGTTCGCAGCCAAACTGAAATTTATTGTGGTCAATATGTGTGTAGTGGCAGATGTGAAGTTTCGGGAAAATCCCTAATATGGACGCCCAGACAGCAGCGAAGGTAGACACAAATTCAATACTGTGCATTGAAATACTGGCCGAAGAGTGACGTACCATTTGTCAGGAAATTTCGTCAAATGGAAGTTTAATTTTATCCACAACATGTACGATTCTGCAAGAGACGTGTCTTTAATTTTTACTGATCGCAACCGAACGTGTACAGAATTAATTGATGGTTTTTTTTAATTGAGAGGGAGTGTTTACTGCGCGGTACGGTCTGAATAATTCAAACCAATTGAATTATTTATGAGAACTTTAAACATTTTTTATGCAATGTTAGTACTGAACAGTATTATTAGTACATTCTTGTTCAAATGACAAATCTTATCGTTATGCAGTTCTGTGCACATCATGCTGTTTCCTATCCCTCCGCTCCACACATTCTGCTATCCTACATTTTCTGTCTATATTTTTTTGTTCTGGTAACACAAAATTCCCTAAGTGGATTGTGTTATAAATTGATATATAATTTTTTAACAGTCACAATTATCTCTCAACTGAACGTCACCTATTTCCATCTCTCAATGCCGCTCTACCAATAAGCCACTCTGTTTCAACACAAGCAGCACTTTTCAGGTTTAATGAGGCGATCTATAAAACTCTTAGGAATATAACGGTGAGTCGCCAAGTGCAGACTGAAGTTGTCAGAAAATTCACTGGCAACACTGGTATTGGCATTTATGCCTCTGACACTGGAGTTACTGATTGAGTGGAACTGGACTGTATAGGTTTAGGGGGTCAGATTTTATTGCTAGGTTTGAAAGTAACTGGCTGAACATGAAGTTGAACCCTGTTCTTCAGCACAAGGTATAATTGCGGTACACTGCCATGCTTTATATGTTACTGTAACCTGCAGCACACAACAGTGCAAAATATTGAGCACTTGAACACACACAGTGCTGTACTGTCAGCGCACTGGGTGACTGTAGCTGTTAAATAATTAACAACGGACAGAGTTGGTTACTGTAGCTGTTAAACACTTAACAATAAACACAGCCAAATGTCCGTTTCCTCTCGATATTCAGCACTCAGTAACAGTTGAATATGTGAAATTTTCTACGCTGCTTGTAAATGTAGGACGTTCCTGTACAACGTTGGTAAATTCCTAGCAGACTAAATGAATTGTATTTTATGGGTGCATCAGGTGAGAAAATTATGCATGGGGATCCGCAAAATTAGTGCAATTTCGTGTGGGGCCAGTTGTACACTGAATTTTTAGTAACTCTCTTTTAATTTACAGCCCATTCAGTAGATATCGACTTCATTCCAAGTTCATCTATACTTGGTGTTATTTTCAGGCATTCAACAGTTCCTTGTATATACTGTACTTAACAGCCACTACTTCAAACCACATCTCTCTCTCTCTCTCTCTCTCTCTCTCTCTCTCTCTATTCATGGATCAACTTCTTGAATCGATTTCATTTTTTATCATTTTCACTTAACAGCAAACGAACAAACACAATTCATCTTGCTGTATGACCGTACATTTTGCAGAATGTGACTGTATTTGTCCAACAAATGAATAATATTTATAAGTATGGAAACATGAGAAAGTACTCTAAGAAACAAACATTCTTAATATGAATTGTGCATTTCTTGGACAAAAGTAATATAAATAAATTCATTTTACAATCAGTGCACAGTATCCAATCACATGTTATAACTGGTGCATAATATCACATGTACCTTAGATGTACACTTACTTGCAAAGACATGTGAAGCCCCCAGATGTGTTTGTTCTCTCTACAGACCAGCACACCACATGAACTGACTACAGTTGCTGACACCCACACTGAACATAGCTAATTGCCACATGTGCATGTAAACAGTCATACCTGCAGAAATACAGTGTTATATCACAAAGCGGTACCAACATACACCAGAAGACTTATCCTAAAGAGAAACACAATATTACGTTTGTATACTTCCAAAATTATTAGTGATATCTTGGCCAAGGTCCACGCATCTTACTTCATAACTCAAGATTAAGCTGGAGGCGATCTCTACTGTTACAACTACAATAACTACTACTACTAATACGATTACAAATACTACTGTTACTACTACAATTACTACTACTACTACTACTACTACTACTACTGCTGCTGCTGCTGTTACACGCTTTGGACTTTCGACTCTATTGTTGTTTGAAATTCCCTGAGGATGTCACCATGTTGCTGAAATGTGTAGCAGTTGGTACCTGACATGAAGTGTGTTCTGTGATATGTTTTGTTGTGCCTTAATTACTGCATTTTGTTGGTTAAAGTACGGAATGTAAGCAAATGCACTTTATGAATAACATAAAATGAATGATACGGATTTAGGAATTTTGTCTACTTTGAAATAACTTATTTAGAGCACCAACAACTATTAATAAAGTCGTATTCTGTATTCTAAGCAGCCTTCCTCCTCTGAAATAACGAATTAATTCACATATGCATCAAAATAAGCTCCTGGCTGCTTAAGAAACCCTTTCGGTGCTAAGACACACTAACTAAACTAGACAAAGTTTAATTGCCCATTTAAAGTCAGATTTCCCATAAATATACTGCTAATTTGTGATTAATGTGCAGAGTAAATAGATATATTTTAACAAAAATGTTACCAACCACAGATACATTTTGCTGCATCATATTTCTGTTTCTGGACTATCTGCAGTTAATTTCGCATAAATAAAATATGGACGGAATAGAAATGTGTCACGTGATTTATGTACGACTGTTTTGACTACGAAAATTAGAGATCAGAATTTGTGATAAAGGGAAGACTCGCGTTCTCTTTCAAAATGTGATTTAAAATTGTAATTCTGTTCGCTTATAAAACAAGAGATTACTTTACTCTGATGTGTGTCATATTCTTGTGAGGCTATATATAGTTAGTATTTCTTTTTAAGAATTATGTTAAAAAAAATTATCTCATCAATATAGCTGCAACATATCAATTTTTGTTATATATTAAATGCAACTACGTGTTTTTTTTTCTCATTCACCTAACTAAAATGATCAAGTCTAAACATTTTGGATTTTTAATTTTATTTACTTGGCCATAAGTTTTTCGTTTATTTTAAAATTGTAATGTACTAGTCATAATCCGGTTTCTGTGGTTTATTTCCGCTAAAGAGTAAGTCACGTAAAATTGTTGATTGTATAATTCCTACAAACCGTGTGCTTTTCACAATTCTGATTTGGGGTTGCAGAAAGGCAGCCCCCCCCCCCCCCCCCCCCCCCGACCCCGGGCAATTTAGAAAAAAAGAAAAGAATTAACAAAACCAAAAAAAAAAAAAA
>Ga0123354_10020038_pt1 | contig 10512 bp, 7 predicted proteins | sample TergutLab28metaG_2_FD_97872 | JGI IMG/M metagenome (GOLD analysis project Ga0123354, IMG submission 97872) | Labiotermes labralis P4 segment gut microbial communities from Petit-Saut dam, French Guiana - Lab288 P4 | ecosystem: Host-associated > Arthropoda: Insects > Digestive system > Gut ...
ACACACACACACCACACATACACACACACCACACACACACACACACACACACCACACATACACACACACCACACACACACCACACACACACAAATCTCCTCTTTTGCCTTTATGCGGTAATTATATTTGCTCTTGGTGCAAAGGACACACAAACCTACACATGCTTACCCGTGCGAACATTGCTGATGCTGTTACAGTTTCCCCGAATGTGCTACCGTTCGCACAATTGATGCAGATTTTATGTTTTATGCCCGTAAATAATGATAGCCAATAATCGCCAACGGACACAACCGCTTCGTGTTCGTTTACTTTTTATTACTATTATTATTTCATGGGCGTATTCCCCCACCACCCAACCTCTTTTTAATCGGTTCCACAGTTTTAGTTGTGTGTACGTTATGAACTCGATGGCCCTGTAAATGCAAACGGGGTTTTGAGGGTGGTATTGGTGATATAGACCTATACGAGTAATATGATATGTGACTGCAGCAGTTGTGGTGATTTAAGGGTTATAGTGCTGTTCCTGTTGTTTATAGCATGGCAGCGCAAAGCGCCCAATAACAAGTTAATACTTTCAACTGTACCGGATCGTTCTCCATGTTCTGTACCAGCGATTCTAAACCAGGGGTACGTGTGCTCCAAACGGTACATGGTGGCTTGTAAGGAAGAGGAGACATGGCTCATATATTTATCTCAGTATTTAACCAATTTGAAATAAAACTTATTGTGAAACAAATTTTGTTCATCAAGTTGGTTAAATACTGAGATAAATATACTGAGATGTACGGTCAGCAAAACGTCAAAAACGGCTCATATATCTTATTCAACAGGTCGAAATAGCTTAAAGATGCCTAGTATCTGCGGGATTACGTGCATACCGGCATTGTGCTGATCTCTTGAAGTAACACTGTGATCAGTACCCTTCGTATGGGTTGAAAAGTTCAGGATTAGTGTTAATGGTCACGTCAGTGCCTCTACCTATGTTTTGACCAGCGAACGCCAAGGTAAATATTTTTACAGTAATCACCAATCATAATTCCAAATTTTTCTACTCACACGTTTGATCTAGCTGGTTTCCGAATATTTAACGTATTCACTTCAATTAATCAACCAACGAATGCACATATAATTTCACATAAAACACTTTAAAACACTCCAACAAGTTTCGATCTTGTCAGATCATCATCAGGAAGCTTAGTTCCTTGCTAAAGTTATATTATAGTATTCACAATTTAATGGGTATTTGCAAACGAGGTTTTGTGTTATGGGTTGCGTGGAAGGATATTTGTTGTATTCGCGAGTTCCACGCAACCCATAACCAGTCTCTCATTACTCAGCATAAGACGCACACCTAGCCACTCCTCCACAACACATTCCTACACAACATGGTAAGTAAACTGCCGCACAATCCATTTAGCCTAATTATTTGTATATATCAAAAACTATTATTATGCACTTACATAGTTGTTTTGACAATTATACTTAATAGTATAATTATTTACAGATATGCTGCCACAACACCTCGTTTTCAAATACCAGTTGAATTGTGAATACTATAATATAACTTTAGCAGGGAACTAAGCGCCCTGATGTTGATCTGACAAGATCGAAACATGTCGGAGTGTTTTAAAGTGTTTTAAAAGTGTTTTATGTGAAATTATATGTGCATTCGTTGGTTGATAAATTGTAGTGGTTCTACAAAAATGCACGGTACTACAATAAGATTTATATTTAACGCATTCATTAAAGTGAGAAATCAGAGAAGAAAAAGCTTAGATTTCAATACACAAATTTCGTCAGTTCCAACTTGAATTCGCACTATTGATTTTACTTCGTATTTTTAAGTAATCCAAATCCAACATTCTTCCCAGGCATTTGAAAGAAAAATAAGTAGGTTTATAGGGGCATCCTTCATCTTTGTATATGTTTTTGTCTCTCGCGTTTCATCGTTGTATCAAGTTAGCCGATTTACGCGAAATTCCATATGTAAAAAATGCCAGCATGCTATATCCCAGCGCCATGCGTATCAGTGTCACACGATCGGTGGTAACAACATGTCAAGAAGCACGAACTTTGAGGTGGGAGCGGCACTAGCGCCACTGAAGTTGATGTGGAATTATTCAACTTTCTTTAATGGTTCTCTGTTTAGAATTTGGGGGGGGGGGGATGACGGCGACGTTAAATTATGTATATTTTCTGCCGGTTTGATCGAAACAACTGATCCCCTTGCTGGGTGCGTTAAACTTCTTACTGAGATAAATAATAGGCATAACTACTCATTATGTGGAGGTACGCGGTGGCGCAGTTGGTTGTGGCACTGCGCTACAAGTCGAGGGTTCGATTCCCGATGGAATATTTCATTGACATAATCCTTCCGGCCGCACTATGGCCCCGGGGTTGACTCAGCCTCTAGCAGAAATGAGTACCAAGAATATTTCCTGGGGGTAAAGGCGGCCGGTGGGTAGTGCTGACAATCTTACCATCTTCTTGTGACGATTGTCTTTAAATCTGGGAGCCTCAACCTCCTGGAACCCTCAGGGCCTGTCCAGGCCTGTAATGGGTTTGCTTTAACTTCACTCATTATATATACAAGCCAAGGATTAAAACATGGCGAAACTAAGAAATGTTTGAAGTTGTGTCCGAAAACGTTTATCTAGACAACACCTGAACTTAATTATTTTTTATTTTGTATTATAACCAACAGATGCAAATTAATATCATAAAGATACTCAACATGTTTCAGACAGTTCCTCTATCCATCATCAGGTGTCTACCACTGTACACACAGCAGTAGGTATGTGTCATACAGGTTATGCTGACTGCTTGCTAGCTATACCTATTGCTGTGTTTACAGCACTGGAATCCTGGTGATGGACAGAAAACCCTGTCCGAAACATGTAGATTTCTGCTAGAAAAATAAATTTGAGAAATTAGTGCATCTAGTTGGTTTTATTATAGGAATATATCACGATGCACGGTCACCTGAATGTCAAATAGGCTTTCTTTGTTCTACCAGGAAATTCGTGTTTTTTAGGGTGCGCTTGCGTGCTGTAGATCAATGGCTGGCCTGGAGTAGTCATTGAGTGCGACACTCAGGGCTTATGGACACATTGTGTTGCTGCTGCTGCATCATACGTTGCTACTACGTTGAGATATGGCTCGCCTGGAATGTTAATATAAGAGAACGGGAGACAGAGGAGCAACCCTCTATGCTGTTGACGTAAACCGGATTTTTTTCACCCCTCACCGGACAGGGATGACTATTGGAACTGCCTTGGGCTTGGAGGGAGGGAGGAAAAAATTGAGAGAACAAGATGATGTTGTACAAAGTAGACGGTAGAGTGTACATGGCTGTATAGGGAATGGATGTAGTGAGAAGGGGAGAATACAGGAATATGAGAAAAGTTCAAGACCCATGTAATTGCTTCATGTTAAAGAAAAGTATTATTTACTGCAATAATCGTATTCTAGTGCCTGTGTATTCCATTTCTCGCTTTATCTGTTTTGGCCGCAAATCACACATTTATTGAAGTTTGCGAGTCTTTGTATTAGTGCATTTCAATTCTTGACTCGGAGATATTTAAAATTTTCACAGTTTTACTCAGTGCTGCCAATGAAATTTAGATTCTTACCTTATAGGAAATCACGACTGCATCCTCTAGAAGTTTCCCAATTCAACTTCAGCCTTATTCATTAAAATTTGACTATAAATGGCCTATCGGATTACATGACATCATTAATACAGCAATGTAAGATGCGAACGAAAATTGCCAGTTGTTCATTTGACAGGATGTTCCTGTTACTGGAGAGGTTGTTGTTCGTTTAGACAAAATATTTACACTTACTGAATAGAAATTTGTTCATTGCGACGGATATTTCGTGTTATTGAATAGATACACAACACAATTAAATGACGGAGTACTGAATAGACACTTCTATTGATCTGAGCACACCAGAGATTTGTCACGTAAGGATATTCCTCTACGTGGAATCTTCCCATAAATATAAACAGAGCATTTTCTGTAATTCAACAAATAATTATTCTCAAGGTGTTATTTATTCACCAACTGATGCACTAGTGAGTTGTCTTAAAAAAAACAATAATAAAATTTACATTAAAACAGCTCCGATATTTTTCGCATTAATTTTTGCTTATTAAAGTTCCTGTAACGTTAATAAGCACAAATTAATGCGCTCCCTGATGATGTCGTAACTGTAACACCGAAACACGTCGGAGCTGTTTTAATGTAAATTTTAATATTGTTTTTAAAGACAACTCACTGGTGCATCCGTTGGCAACGCTTTGATAATATCAAGTTGCACGGTACGAATGTGAAAAATAATTATTCTCGAAGTTTTTCACAGTTTTGCTAAAGTTGAAGGGATATTTATTTGTAGGGGCAAAATGACTCTCGTCGTGGGGCAGACAGAAGACATTTTATATTACTTAAATAATAGTCATTTGTAGAGACAGGATAGTAAGTTGTTGAACACACAGTTGTTTATTATGAGAGGAAATTATCAGTTGTTTAACGCACAGTTTTTTTTTGTCATGACAGGATATTGTCATGATTTCAAACTTTTGCCGTGTTTTGAATGTTGTATGTTTTCTTCTGGGTATTTCCCAGCGTCTGAAATTTATATGCTGACGTTTTGGAACACACTGTCTTTTCCATCTTCATAGGCGGGTAGATATGAAGAAATTCCATATATCTACCCGCCTATGAAGATGGAATAGACAGAGTGTTCCGAAACGTCGGCATATAAAATTCAGACGCCGCGGAATCACCCAGAAAATAGCATACAACAGGATATTACCAGTTGTTGAAGACACAGTCGTTTATCTTGACTGGATATTATCAGTTGCTGAACACACGGTTATTTATCATGCCTGTATGTTATTAGTTTTGAACACACATTTGTGTATCATGACAGGATATTATCAGTTACTGAACACACCGATGTTTATCATAACAACATATCTTCAGTTTCTGTACACACAGGGATTTATCATGACAGGATATTATCAGTGTTGAACGCCTATTTGTTTATCATAAGAGGATATTATCAGTTGTTAAACACGCAGATGTATATCATGATAGGATATTTCCTGTTACTGAGCTGATAGTAATTTAAACTGGTGTCTGGGAGTCTGTCATATCACTCATGTCATCTCACAGCGTCCGTCCAATTCCGAGGCTTTTCCCCTAAATGACTGAAACAGTGCATAAATTTGTATTTCTTGAGAAGTGACATAAATGCTGTTAATTCGGTGACGTCGTCCTGATGAAGGAGAGGAGAAGTACGTGGAGAATGTGGTAAGGAAGTCGTGAGCTGGGGAGACTCCGAACACCGGAAAGGAGATGAAAATGTATCACTCAGATGGTTATGTCAGTTACTGGATGCAACAGTGGCACAACCCAAAAATGTCCATTTGGAGTTAATACTACGACCGAGCTCAAAAGTGTGACAACTACATCCGGAAATACCGGCACACTTGTTAGTTACAATATACCGCACTAGATGCCACTATTGTCGGATGTAATTAGTGTATTTTTAGATCAATCGTAGTATTAACTCCAAAAGTGCAATTTTTTTATTATGCCGCTGTTGCATATAGTGTGCGATGTGTCTGCTGGATGGCTTTGAGGTTCGTGATGTCCAACATTCGACTTTCATTATCAGATAATTGATTGCCTACGTTAGCCGATAGGTTTGTATACTAGTTAAGACATAATATAATATTTCTGAAAAGTGAATATTAGGAGATTAGCCTTATGTCCTTCTTTATTCTTCGCTCAAACCTGAACTTGAATGTGATGTGTGGATGATCGGTTTCTTTTTAAGCATTTTTTCAAATTTTTCTTTGATGAAGTTAACGGTTCTCACAGTTACTTCACAGTAAGAACCTGGCAACCTGCCAGCGATCATTATCTGAACTGCCTAATTCGAAACTTTTCTGCTCTTAATTTTCGTTACGTTTACGAGTCCCCGTGCTCTTGTACAATGGTGTTTTCATGATCACAAGTTTTTCCTAATTTCTCCCACTGCTCTTAGCGTAACACCAGCATGCCTTGTTCTTATTTTTTTTGCGCCCTCTTGTCTCGTACGTTGCACCGCTCTGTTACTTGTCAAAGACAGCAGGAAAACGACGACCAGTGGGGGGGGGGGGAAGTTCCTTCTTCCGGAAAAGTCATTGGCGACATCTAAGACGTCTAATACGTCGTGGTTTTCCTCTCCGCGTCCCCCGCCCCACCCCCTATCCGCCACCGTCATCCGAAACTAGGAGAGGGTGGACGGATAACCTGGTGGTAGCTGGGAAAGATTCTGCTGAACAGGGTGCGGGAAGAATGGCTGTGTTGTGCTGGAAAACTTTGCTGGAGAAAAGTAAGACCGATGAGCGAAAGAGAAAGAAGGGCAGTAAAGAGGCAAGAAGAACGCGAGAGTAGGGGGTTGTAACAGAGATTAGGGGCAGCGGCAGTACGGGTAGAAATACGTTCCTATAGATTTCCGAAAATACTGGTACTTGCTGGATATGCTGTGTGGTATGTGGAGTTTAGAGTGACAGATATTTTAATTCATTCTGTCAGTCCGGATAACTGGCGTCTGTCTAGCTTACTGACTCACTCAGTCTGCGTCGCACGGTCGTCGCTGAAACGCACCCCGACTGTCGAGTCCCAAGATGCTGCAACTTGAAAGAAAAACAAAACCCCTAAACTGATAATCTTTGAACTAGTTCATTTGGTCTTTCATTTAAAATCACTTAATTTTCCCTGAATTTTCGCGCTTATTAATTAAATACCGGGGTGCTGATAAGTCCCTAGCCCGACCAGGAAGAAAACAAGCTCGGCAGCAGGCCAGGGACGCGCGCGATTTCAACAACATCGTGACACTAACTGTCATCAAGATTTTTTTTTTTCCTGCAAGGCAAGGCGCCGAAGGAAATTCACGCCATTCTGACAGAAACATTAGCTTGTTTCCTTCCTGGTCGGGCTAAGGACTTATCAGCACCAATGTAATAATAGTAATTGAAATTAATCCACCCGAAATTTCTTGGCGCTTTTCTCCCACAATAAATATAATAAGACACAAAACTGTTACTCGTTTTCTAGACCGCGATTTCTGAGCAGAAGAAAAATTTTTCATGCAATGAATTTGATGTTTTCATGGATATATCTGAGGTATCGTGTACGCTAGTACCGCTCGTATCCGTTGACCAACTCTTCTTACTAGGTACAGGGTCTCTGTTAATAGAAACAAGGTGTCTGGGTCGTAAAGCTGCAGTTCCTACATGCAGTTTGCATACTCGTTCCTTTCACATTGGCATTCTCAAGGTTGCTGTGTGTTTTCTTGTCGTTGTACTTGCACCCACCGCAGGTGTGGCGACGTTAAGAGAATTTTTAATGTTATATCCTAGAAATCTGATGTTTATGTGACCGTACATCACTGATACAATAATATAAACAGCCAACTAGATGTAACAATAATAATTTTATTTTTAATAATTTCAATCAGCTCAACATGTTTCGGGCGATAATTTCGCCCATCCTCAGGAGCACTAGGCTGTGTTTATAGCCTGTTGTATAATGCACCGGCGATTGTAATTATCAATAAAAATTTGTTATTTTTGCATCTAGTTGGCTGTTTATATTATTATATCCTACAAGTCTGAAATACGCAGCATATGTAGGGCTACGCTTTATAAGTTCATCATAGGAATGAAATTAAATGACGGAAAATTCAGCCTACCGCCTCGGCGTAGCTGGGTTATACGCTCTTCTGAGATGTTGCACGTGCTAGTTTTGTAGATGTTAGTTTCGGCAAAACATTTGGGCGCCGTTTATGAAGATCGGTAACCAAACAACAACCTAGGACGCCAATCATCTCAGAAGAGTAAAGGTCTCAAAATTGGCAATAACAACTGGGATAGACATGTGCAGCTGGGATTGTATGCAGTAGGTAATTTAGGTTTCGGTTCTCGCGCGTGACGTGTGTTGCAAAACTTAAGTTTTTGTGAGTGTCTGCGTAATATAGTGTAATCCATTTTCCCCTGTATTTAATCGTGTCTCCAGATGATATAACGCCTGTCTTCAATGTAATGACTAACCAGTCTGTCACTATAATAGATGAAGCACCCACCCTCCAATCCATCCATCCATCCATCCGTTCATTCATTACAATCAAACGTTACGTGAAATCCAGGCTTCTTCGTTTTGAGTCATCCTTTTTCTTCAGGACAAATTCTTTCAAGGTGCGAAGAAGTCTTGTTCCCATGGCGGTAATCTTTAAGATGCTTGCCAAGTAGCCTGGTGGAAAGACCAACCTTTTTACGGTACTGTGATGCTCTCTGGCTGGTACTGGCATTGTCGATAATCGTTATATGGCCGGCAGCTGTGTCTCCCGGGACCTGGTTCTCTGCTGCCGGCTGCTTAGGGTAGGAAATAAACGACTCTGTTTTCTTCCTCCACAACCAGACACACACACACACACACATCCACTCCAAACTCCTTTTTCACTCCCGCCCTCTGACAGAGGTCGCTAACTGGAACACTCCCAACCCGTTCCTTCTCCTAAGCTAAATCCCCAACCTCTAAACTGGTATGTTGAGCCTATACGACGGTGAACTGTAAAGGCGTCTCTGGGAAACAGCACGTTAGGTGTGCGGGTTAGTATCATTGGCAGATATGAGGTAAGTGCTGCAGAGAGCATTCTGTTTATCATCACCACTCAGGAGACAGGAGCAGGGATAGTGGTCATTGTAGTCACTTGGCTACGGAATGGACGACCCGGACATCGTGGTTCGACTACCGGCACAGGTAGAGATTTATTCTTTCCTCTACATTGTCCTGACCAGCTCTGGCACTCAAGGTCCTGTCCATTGTGTATCTGAGCTGGGACAGGACGCTGCGACAATGGGTAATAGGGTCTCGACGTTTGTTCTACAGCCTGTTGGCTCTTGAAGGTAAGGACAATAGGTCGATACGAAACGTCGAATTCCGAATGCCCAGTGACGCAGAGTCATCGCAGAAGAACGGTCACCTAAGCTATGCCGTTCTAAAACATAACTTGTACCTGGGCTCCTCTGCCGTGGGTGATACAGCGGGCAGGTATTGAAGCTGACAGCTGCTCAATAGTGTGCTGATCTTACGAAATCGTGGAGTTAAACCATACTGCTCTGCGTGACTTGTAGGGTGAGTAATTAAGCACAGGCATAACTTCGCCTACACATTATAGTACACTCAAATATGAATTGGACCCTATGATTATTAAAATCTGTAGCCACGTGGTCAATTTGTTTATTTTTTTTTTGTGCACTGTGAGTGTAAAAAAGAACAACTTAACTGAGCCAGTCTGCATGTTTCATTTCATCTGCGGAACTATAAGTTGATTTTCTATAAATCTGATATTTGTAGTTCTGCAGAAAACGTTACGTGGCACACCTTATTTCCTTTCTTGTCGATTAGTAATTCATATGAAGATCGAATAATTTATTACAGACAGCTAACAGATCGCTATTAATTGACACATATCACAATATAGGTCTATAGTTTCAATAATTCTTGTCTTTAAACCCACAAAACTATGTAGCAGATTGCTCCGAAACGTCGGTGACATCTACGAAACGTCTCGTCATCTTATTCCTGAATTCCGTAATCTTACATTACCAAAAGTTAATTGCGTTGGTATACATAATTACCAGTTCTATTTAAAGAGCTGAGTAAACAACTAGTGCCGAAGGTGTCAGCCGGATAGCTCAGTCGGTATAGTGACTAGACTAAGGGCTGGACGGCCTAGGAATCATGTTTCGATTCCCGGGATTTGAAGTAGATTCTTATGGTTACCTAAGTGTTCAGACCGATTGTGTGGTCCACCTAGCCTCATATATAATGTCTAGCGGTAGCTCTAAACGGCCGGGGTGTAAAGACGACCAATTAACCTCCGTCTAATGTCGAGGTTAGGCCTTTTCTCTCTCGTACGCCTTCATGGCGCGCATAGGAACAAATTTACCTTCACTCTTACTCAAAGTGTGCTGTGTTATGCAACCCCTTACGGTCCCATATGCACGTATGGTCATTAGTGTCTACGTGCAAATGGGTACGGGTTCTCGTGTGGGCGCCATATTGCAGGGAAGGAAATGACCACAGCTTTGCTATACCAACACAGGGTAATAAATATTTGAACTGCAGATGGGTCCAGTTAGGCGCAGAATGTGTGTGTATGTGTGCCTCTTTCTGTCTCTCTTTCTCTTTTACCCAATCCCGGGTTAAATAGACATTTCAAAACCGTATTTTTATGTGCAAAGTAAAGCGCGCTCCCAATCCTCCACTTCCCCGGATCTCACTGTGACTTTCTGCAGCGTGAATTGCGACATTCAAAGTGAACGCCGGGTTTTAATTTCAGTCGATAAATGGGGTTGGGGTGGTGGGGAATCTGGGAACGATTGGGTTAAAAAAAAAAAGAATATTCTCGTTACAGAAGATGTCGGACGCAATGAAGTTGGGAGCCTGTAAT
>Ga0123354_10020039_pt1 | contig 10512 bp, 6 predicted proteins | sample TergutLab28metaG_2_FD_97872 | JGI IMG/M metagenome (GOLD analysis project Ga0123354, IMG submission 97872) | Labiotermes labralis P4 segment gut microbial communities from Petit-Saut dam, French Guiana - Lab288 P4 | ecosystem: Host-associated > Arthropoda: Insects > Digestive system > Gut ...
CACTAGACCACACAGCCCCATGTTCTGGTGTGCCCGCACTAGACCACACAGCCCCATGTTCTGGTGTGCCCACACTAGACCACACAGCCCCATGTTCTGGTGTGCCCGCACTAGACCACACAGCCCCATGTTCTGGTGTGCCCACACTAGACCACACAGCCCCTTCTTCTGGTGTGCCCGCACTAGACCACAAAGCCCCATCTTCTGGTGTGCCTGCACTAGACCACACAGCCCCATTATTCTGGTGTGCCCGCACTAGACCACACAGCCCCATGTTCTAGTGTGCCCACACTAGACCACACAGCCCCATGTTCTGGTGTGCCTGCACTAGACCACACAGCCCCATCTTCTGGTGTGCTCACACTAGACCACACAGCTCCATCTTCTGGTGTGCCTGCACTAGACCACACAGCCCCATGTTCTGGTGTGCCTGCACTAGACCACACAGCCCCATCTTCTGATGTGCTCACACTAGACCACACAGCCCCATCTTCTGGTGTGCCTGCACTAGACCACACAGCCCCATGTTCCAGTCAACAGCATTCTTAATATTACACAGTGCTTTATAAAAACATTTCTCATGCTTTCTTCTGTACAGAACCATTTCCATCTCAAATATACTGACTGAACTCCCACATCAAGATATAAAATTGTAGCTACAGATTGGCAGTAAAGATTGTTGACCAGTGTGTTACTTAAGAGCAAGGCAGTGGAATCTGAAGTTGAAAGCTCTTCTGTTTTATGTCTGGATTTACTGAGAGAAAGTATTCTGCTTATTATACTTCCACCAGGTTGCTGGAGTCTGGTAGTACATAAAGGGTCTCTTCACTTTATTGCTAAAATGTTAGCTTCAGATTTGCCATTGAGCTTCCTGACGTTACAAGGGACTATGTAAGGCTCAAAGAATGTTTGTTGATCCTTGAGGAGTTGTTCTGGTGCCTGGTCTCAGGCATAATGCTTTTTATTGATAGGTTGCCTTTTTTATGCATGACACTGTCCAAATAATAGTAATGGAACTTTCAAATTGGTTTTATACTACTTTCTGTTAATGTATTTACTATGTATAATGTAATACTGTTTTAGGCTTAAAGATGGGAGAACATTCAAGAACAAGAACATGACATATGAAAATCGTGTTGCCAAATATGTCATCAGTGCAACTACTGAAAATTCAGCAGGTGTATATACATGTCAAGCGAGAAATGATGCTGGCACAGCTGAAACATCTTGTCAGTTAAAAATACAAGGTAGTTTACACAACTAATTTCTTGACCAACAGACTTATATTTCTGTCCTATGAGTGGTCTCTTTTTGCCTCATTTTGTTGATATGTAACTCTGTTACAAAATTTTGAAATTAAGGTATTAATGTAGTGTGTTGTGAACCTGTGCAGCATGTGATAACTGTCACACAGGCATTCTTGTTGACACACAGCAGATTCTCCCACATTCAAAGTTACAGTAAACCACTGAAGAATAAATGAACATAATTTATTCTTTATTAAGAAATGTACACTTTTATTTACAAATAGTTAATTGAGTGCACTTCAGGGCTGTTGTGGACATTGTCCAGTGCATGAAGTTTACTGCTGCACAACATTTTGAAAGCTGGGTCAATTTTTGTGTTGGGGCAGAAGTGGGGAGAGTGATCATGCTCTACAGAGCCTGTGTCAAAGAGCTGGTGTCTATTTCTGAGCCTTAGGGCCAATCCAGTAGTATCCATTTCCACCTGAAGATAAAAACAGGCCCATGTTTTTGAAGCATTATGGTGTCAGATAATGGACAACATTGATACACCGGTTGACCCTATTATAATATAGTTTCATCAGAATCTGTTCAAGTTTATTTCTTGGCCCCCCCCCCCTCATTTGAAGGTTCAGTTTGTATATCTAAACCGGTTGTCTCAAACTCAAATAGCATATTGATCAAACAGATAATTTTTAACTTTTGCTTTATTATTATTTTAAGGTACTGATTACATAGATAATTTGTTAATTTACAGTGACTATCACATCATGTTCAGCAATGAAGACCCCAACTGTTTTAAGCATGGCAGTAAGAATACTGCATACTTTTAATGAGAAATTCAAAATGCATTTGGTTATGGAATTTAATACATTGTTGCATTTTTATTCATTACTGATATATGATGTACATTACCTTCCAGCAATAGCAAACCTTTGTGATCCCTAAGGCCTGTCATAAAAAATATTTCAAATTTAAAGTATTGTCAACACTAAGCCATACCACATTTAGTTATTGGAATTGGGTCATTTACGGGGCCATATAAAATGGATTGGTTGACTAATTTTTTGAGAACTCTGGTCTAAGTTATGGGTATGACATTACTGTACTATCACGTTTGTTAATCTTTATTCTCTGCAGAACTTCCAAAGCTTGAGGTGGATGACAGTGTAATATCGCAAAAGTTGCGAGTAACAAACCAGTGGAAGATTGATGTGAAGGTGTCAGGATATCCTGCTCCAGATGTGTTTTGGAAAAAGAATGGTAATGACTTGCCTTCAACTAAGCATTGTAGCATTTACACAGAAGAGAATTCGACCACAATTGCCATCTATTCTCTGGTTAAGGATGACTCTGGAACTTACACAGTTTCTGCCAAGAATGACGCAGGTTCAGTCAGTCTGGATCTCAACCTGCGAGTGATAGGTATGTACATTATCTTTCATGTACAAATATATGTTGTGAACAAAGTATAATTCAGAGTTTATAATTGAACGCAGCTCATCAGAAGTATGCTAAAATGTGATGTATAAGAAACGATTATGCAGACAATTTTTTGGCTACCTTATGTGACAGTGTTTTCTGTACTTCATATTAAATTTTGACTGTGCAACTGACACACTGACTCAAACTAATGCCAACTAAATTGAACCAATATTTTGTTTTCAATTAATAGTGTAACATAGTGTTAACCAAATTAATTTTTCTTATCAATTAGCCAATAGAAAAAAAGTGTGGTTTATGACAGCATATACCAACAGACAGTGGGAACTGTTGCTTTTAAGTTCTCTGTTTGAATGTACAGGCAGGTCTCATTTTATGCCAGGGACACATTCTTAAAAAATGTTTTGTGAATCAAAATCGTGCAAATCAAACACAAAGTTTCCATTTAAAACAGTGTTTTTCTGGGGGTTATGGGACTGACAGGCTTATCCTATATAGAGTATGACTATACCATTAGTGGACATATGGACCTGTAGTGTATGTATGTACTGTATGTGCAGTATACATACATTTTTATACATTATACATACATTTCTATACAATACATTTATTTATTTATAGTGCAATAAGAACGTAAGAGACATCCATAATTGGTGCAGTTCATTCTGATAGGACTGTGGTAGTCTTGCTACACAAACACTATTGTTCCAGACTTTGCACTTTCTGTAATTCTGTCAGCATTATCACGAATTGTACTTGTGCTAGGAGCAAATCTAATGTTGCAACATATGTCAATAGTTCATTTACCTTTTTCCAGTTGGCATATTACATTCAGTTTCTCTTCAATAGTGATCGTCTTTCACCATTTCTCACTTGGATTACACTAGATGATACAGATTTATGTTTGTCACTGATTTTGGTAACAAAAGCCAATGCTGTTGAAGGGGTAACTACATGAGCCATGTGATTATATCACCAAATAACCAGTCCATGCTTGTCTGATGGCATGACAGTGACTGTCACTTTATGCTAGCCTCGTACAGAAGATGAGTGTGGCCACGTATCACGTATGCCAAATCACATTAAACCGAAACTCATTTTGTAAATTTGAAAAGTGATATAAATTTTCAAGTCGTGTTGAAGCAAAATTGCGTACAACAAGACCTGCCTGTACTTTCTGTCTGTTTAGTTTTCAGTACAAGTACATTTTGTGTGTTACAGAAGAACAACTGAATTACAGTGAAAGTGTATATTATGTAATGAGATATTATTAAAAACAAATGCAGACTGAAAACTAATTGAAGAGGTTTTTTTTAATCTTACATTCCCGCTGTTGCTGGTAAAGGTGTTGCATAAAAAGTGGTAAGATAGTATAATCTGATGTAGAAAATAAACTGCAGCTGTCACTTGAATGTTGTATTATTGCCTTCTTAATGCATTTGAAAGCATTTGTTATAGAGATTGTACATTGCCTATATACCCTTTTGTTACATGTGTTTTGTGGTAAGTAACTGGTCTAGTACTGTAGCATTTTTCATGGACATTCATGCAAGTAATTAACATAATGTAACATAACATAACAGCAAGGCTTTACACACTGTCATGCTTGGTGTCACAGCAGCTGAATGATCAGCTTAATGCTGTGGCTACAGTCATGCAGTTGGTGCTCACTGGTTAATAGGTGCCCTCCTGCAGAACTGGTGCAATGTGTGTAACAGAAGGGGAAAATTCTGCCCCTTCCAGGTGTTAAGAAACAGTTGCACAGCCATAGCCAAATGCTTGTAATTATAAAGCCCTCCCATCTTAGGAAACTGAAGTACATATTTAAACCACTTCTGCCGTACCTTTCTATGAAAGGAAATAATAAATGCTATTGCCTCTTACAAGACAATGTAGTGCAACCGTTAGACCATTTACAATATGATGATAAAATGCCCTATGCCAGATTCAAGTTCCTTGCAGCATTGTTGCTGAGGATTCCAATCTTCTGGGATGTGACAATGTGTAGTTGGACAAGTGGTTCCTAACATTTTGAAGTATCTGCTGGGGTCAAGCAGTCCATTGGGCTGGACATTACATTGCATTGCATTGCATGCCACAAGACTTAAATCCTAAAGTATGCTACTGACTCAAATAGTGCTAAGTAATGCACAGTCAAATGTGGTGTTTGCAGATTAACAAGTTCAGTAATACTGTTCATGTGTACAGTGTAGTTAGTGTATTTGGTACAGAAAGTAAAGAAGACTGTCTCAAGGAATGGATGCAGTAACTCGTATGTTGGGTCTGTTTTATTTCTATGAAGACCAGAAAAAAATGCTAATTTGGGTAGCTGAAGTCCACAGTCTGCATAATCCGTTGTCTTGTATGAATTACAAAATATTAAAATGTATTTTAATAGCCTATTGCAATAAGTATGCACATAATTTACATAAAATTTGACACTAAAATATAGTTATTAATAATAATAACATAAACCATAAGAATTAACTGTAGTAAAATGTGTGATTTATAATAATGCAAGTGACATAAATTTGAGGTAACTCTTACATGATAAAATAATGAGAACATCTTCACCAAACTCTCTCTCTAGATGATTCTGGGCGCAGGAGTAAAGCAGGGTCTCCAACTCAGGAACTGATTGGTAAATACTTTTCTCCTTTTGTCTGGGCTATATGACTGCAAATACACATACCGTTCAACACTCTCAAGAGACTGAGTTCATTCTTTCTGTTGCACATTCTGCATGAAACTTAAACTCACAAGAAGTAACTGTCCCCAGATAAGATGTGGAATTGCTTAACTGGCAGAAGCACAGAATGTCAGAATATCAATCAACAAATTCAGTTCATACATACATTTTATTTTGTGATTCCATAACGTCCCTTTTGCACATGTGTTGTTACAGTTATGTCAGCTGCCCATTATCACAATATTAATTTTAAAATTGAAGAAAATACCAACAAATGCACTATATTAGAATATAAAGTTTTTAAAATTATAGCACTGGAGCTTTGACATGTTTCGACCCTTGTGGTTCATCCTGAGGGAGTGTACATCAGTATTTGTGTAAAACATGCATTATAATTAGATAAGTTAAAATTGTATTAATATCATTTGATGACTTGAAGTTGGTGCTGTAAATGCATAAGTTTGATGAAGTATTCCTCGTGAAATGGATCTTATATATATATATATATATATATATATATATACAGTATAGCAGTCATTCTAAAATAATATTAAAATAAGAAAAAATGAGTATAAATAGTGCCAGTATATAAAGTATATAAAGGAAAATGATAGCTGTCTGTACATACCAAATGATGGCTGTTTGTACATACCAAATCTTTGGAGCAGCTTGTGTATCTCCCCAGTATAGGTACAGTACTAAGAAAGCGAAAGTATAGCTACATGTTATGATGGTGTAGGTCATGCGGTAGCGTGATGTAATTGAACATATTAATGAGTTCAAATATGGGGTTGTGGTCTCCAGGATATTGCTCAGCTACAAGTTTTTTTAGGAAAATTATATTGTTGGATGAAAAAATTGTTCAAGATTATTCATATAATGGTGTTTAGTGATATGTTGTAGAAGAGTCATTGTGTCTGGAAGTGGCCATGTTCATGTATGTCATGTAAGATATGTGAAGCATTTGCAGACTGTGGATGGTGTTGTTTTATATATGAAATGTTTTTGGAGCGTCTTTCTTTTAGGCTGCATCTGGACACAGTTTAACACAGTATCAACTGGAGAGATTTGCAGGCTAACACATTGTAGAGAGGGGAGATCTGTAGTTTAATACTGTGTGGTCATAGGGGTTAGTAAGTTAACACAGTGTAGCCAGGAGATCTGTAGGTTAACACAGTTTAGACAGGGGAGATTTGTAGGTTAACATTGTGTAGACAGGTGAGATCTGTAGTTTAATGCAGTCTGGACATGGGAGATCAATAGTTCATATTGTATAGACAGAGGAGATCTGTAGGTTAACACAGTGTAAACCGGGGAGATCTGTAGGCCAACACAATGTAGACAGGGGAAATCTGTTGTTTAACACAAACTAGACCAGGGAGTTCTGTAGTTTATGCTGTACAGACAGAGGAGGTATGTAAGTTAACACTGTGTAGACAGAGGGATCTGTCAGTTAACACAGTGTAGACAGGGAAGATCTGTATTTTAACACAATATAGACAGAGGAGGTTTGTAGGTTAACACAATGTAGACAAGACATGTAACCTGAGCAGAACACTGCAAGATGTGACTGATTTATTTTAGTCCAATGGGAATTGTATATATGGCCCTTTTTCACTTGTTTTCTTTACAGTTTAAAGATAAAGAGCTCATAAATTATAATATTATAATATTGGTTTTGCTTCTTTTCATCTCTGATTTCAAGCACTGTGACCATACTTAGCAGAGAAAGAGGCAATTCATTATGCATGTGCCACTCTTATGTGACTCAGGGACAGTTCTTTGAAGAGAAATACACCAGTGTGACATAACACCCACTTCATTGTCAGTAAAATTCTTCTGAAATTCCTTTTCTTCTTTCTACACTGTTGCATGTAACAATTATTGCCGTGTACATTGTCACATTGCACAGATGACAAAACTTATAATTTGCACATGTTTTTTGGAATCCTGTGATGTATATAGTTGGAAGCTGTTACTGTTGTGCTCTTCATTCCTGGATTATATTTTCTTAGCTGGACAGCAGACAGCAGTGAGATGCTAACATACAAGTCTCTTTACATGGAAATTGTCTTTCTGTAACTTAACCTCTTTACACTGTAGGAAAAAAACTATTAAAATATCATTGCTCCTTAAGCACTTACAAAATAAATTTGAGCAGCATAATTTTTGTTACTTCAATGATCTTCTACATCAGTCATTTTGGTAGGAAATGTCGAATGTGGTGTTGTTTTAGAAGCACAGAGGGTTGGAGAGTTTAAGAACAGAGCCTGAATCAGGCTGTTGTAATTTGTTATGTATTCAATTAAATACATACATAATTGCAACTAAAGGTGGGGCTGTTCTCCAGCTGTGCCATAAGTTTGTTAGATTACTGTGAAATAACATTCCAATTATGGAATTGTGCATAAACAGTAAATGGTACTGTAGAATATTTGAATTTACTCACCTTTCTTCACTTATAATCAAAACTAATTCATCTTTAATTTTTACCTGGTATTTCATATTTTGACTGTTAGTTATAATTTGTATTGATGAAATATTTGTAATGAATATGCAGCCTTTTAACTTGTTATAATCAGCTGTTGCTTGGATTCCTCACTATGCCAAACGCATGCATGCCCTCTACTAAAGTAAATTAATCTGTAATTTTAAAAAAAATCACACCAGTATTTAGACATCTCAGCTATAGGTGTCATACCATGACTTTGAGTAGGGCTAAACCATGGTTTAAAATTGGAGAATGCTCAATCTTCCAATGCAGGTTGCCCACCATGTTGACTGTCACTAGCTGTTGCAAAATAGACTGAATACCAATGACAATAATCACAGTTAAGTGCCTGACTGTTGTGGTAATGCAATAATGATGCCACGTCTATACATCAGGGACTGCAAGACAAATGCCACCTAACTGTTGGTAGAACAGAAGGTGAAGAAGACACCAGCAGCACTGCACTGATTCACATCTGCTAAATATTACATTTGCATGTCTGGTCCAAATTTATATTGGTCTACACAGGTTACGGGCATTCTCAGGAGAATATCAGTCTGTTAGAGATGATTTCCAATTGTTCCTGTAGGGACATTAAAATGATTTTGTGAGCTGTGATGCTGTGATGCCTACTTTCACTGTAGCTGTGTGTTTCATGTTGCTGCATGTGGCTGTTGGGGTGCACACTTCCAGTTGAATTTCATCACCAAGGGACACACATTTTTTTATGTCTCTGTACAAAGAGTGTTAATACTTTCAGTTAAAATCTAATGACAGATATTGGTTACGTTTAAATGGTGGATTTTTTTAAAACCATGGTGTCCTCCATTATCCACTAAGAGAGCTATTTGCAGTTTCAGTAGATTGCAGTAAAATATTGAGGGGCACTGTGCCTTTCAATGATAGAAGATTGAATCTGGGGTGACCAAATACATGCATGCTCAAATAAAAAAAGTTTTGAACATTTTTCAGTGTTCCTGTCAGTAGTTGAAATCAGAACTGCATATATTCCAGATCCCCTCCCTCTTCTCATATTTTCCTTATTTCCAAATATACTCACATTGCTAGGCATTCAATCAGCATGTCACTGCCTTATTGTCCTTCCACCTTCATCTTTGCCGTGACAAATCTGGATTAGTTTCAAAGAGTTGTTATGAATGTATTTTTATAGTTATACATTAGGTAGATTTGCAGTAGTGTACATGCTTGTAACATTGACTGGTAAACATTTGTTGACCAAATTGCCAGTATTTGACTGCTTACATTCAAATATGTGTGAAAGAAATTAAGAGTGTACTGTCACTTCAAAACTAACCATAACACTTAATAATTTTACTTTCTGATACTCTGATAATGATGTTCACACTAATATGTTTTGTAATATTAGTTGTATTGTTTAAAAGTTTGTATTTTACCACACAAATGATTAACTTCCATTATGTGCCATTGTTTATGCAATGAATATAACAGAGAGAGTAAGAACACTTACTTGAAAAAACAAAAATTGAAACAAACATATTACTGGTACATCTAAACAGCCTCATAAAATTTTACAGTAAGTTTTGAATGTCTTCTTTATGCCTGAAGATGTTATTAAAGTGAATTTTTCAGTATGGTGCAGTTATAACAGTGGTTGGGATGTGTAATAATATTCTAAATATACTTACAGAGATTCACTTCAGTCTTAACAAGAACTCAAGAACTTGGAACAGAAATTGGCTGAAAATTTAAGAAGTGTCTGTATGCAGTGTTGTTGGTTCCTTTATTTCTAGAAAAAGTTGTCTCACTTGTGTTTATGTTAGTAGACTAAGCAGAATGTTGGCTGCAGTTACATGCATTCAGATTCAAATTTACAGCAAACTTATTTTTGATAGTACACAATGGTTTGTATGTGGTTTTGTGACTTAGTCAACAGTGCATAACTGGTGCATTATAGTTATCAAAACGTAATAGTCAGTAGCATGTTCTGTGTTATGGAAAGTTACCGGCATACTTGCAGTCATTTTTGTGATCTTGAGAATATACAAATGTGAAACAGATCTTCATATGTTAGAACACAGCACAAACACTGTGTAACATTTCTTTATGTGTCTGGAGGTTTAACCTGACAAAACCATTACAGATAAACCTAGTAAACCTGAAGGTCCGATGGTTGTGAAAGATATTCGTAAAGAATCTGTAACCATCGAATGGAAACCTCCAGCTGATGATGGTGGCCTTGAACTGTCAAAATACTCTGTTGAGAAATTGGATGTCGAAAAGATGGTGTGGCTGAAGGTAAGCAGACATTTCACATATACTCAATCTTTGATCTAGCAGTGTATAAAATTACTGTTGTCACTGTCATTGCTGCCATTATTTGCGATGATCTCTTTTAAGCCTTGTATAATTTTTGATATTGTAGCTTTTGTACATTGTCTGCCACATTACATAATTTGTTAATTTTGACACTGATTCAGACACAGTGCCACATAATTTTTAAAAATACTTTATAAATGTGTATAGGAGCCCTGTTTGGTAGTATTGTATTGTATTGTATTGTATTTATTGTGCGTTCGTCAGATCCATACAAGGCTGGATATTGAACTTGTCAAGTATTAACATAGTTACAGTTACAGAATAGGAAATAAAATTAGAAAATAAGA
>Ga0123354_10020042_pt1 | contig 10511 bp, 7 predicted proteins | sample TergutLab28metaG_2_FD_97872 | JGI IMG/M metagenome (GOLD analysis project Ga0123354, IMG submission 97872) | Labiotermes labralis P4 segment gut microbial communities from Petit-Saut dam, French Guiana - Lab288 P4 | ecosystem: Host-associated > Arthropoda: Insects > Digestive system > Gut ...
TCGGATGTTAATACATCCATCCTCAGGAGCTTGCGACTTATTTGTTGAGTTATTTCATGGGTTGTATTGCTCTGGTTCGATGTGTGTTGGTGTTAAGGTGTGGTTTGGCTGGGGTGGTGTGGTGTGGTATCCGTATGCAGGCTGAAGAACTAGTGCTTCAGCAATACAGCCCATGAAATAACTCAACAAATAAGTCGCAAGCTCCTGAGAATAGATGTATTAACATCCGAAACATGTTGAGCATTATATAATGAAATAATAAAGCAAGTGACATCAAATTGGTCTATTTTTATTCAACTATCAAGATGATGCAGGGTCCAATAAACATAAGATACTGATGTGTGCATTTGAAAAATATCTTCCTACTTTTCACATCACACACTCCATATTTTGTCGGTACGGTATTAACAGATGTACAAAGGATTATAATCAATATCTCGGGGGGGGGGGGCCGATTAATCATACGTGTTCGATTTTTAAGCTTAGGTTGTTAAATTTTTGTCGGCTTCAAGTCGCACCTCACAAACAACACACCCTGTCTCAATTATGAAGAATAATCACGGAGGGACATCATTTTAGTGTCTTTCATTTCTTTACGATTCTAACAAAACTCTGAATGTTTTGGCGATTATTGCTAAAAATTTAAAGTGTAAAATTATTTCTTAAGGTGGAAGAGGCCTTCTGCTTTCTCCTAACTTTCATTTTTTAAACTTTATATACCGGTTACGTGTTTCTTACTCCACGGTGCAGGGTCCTTCTTGAGAAGCTAACTGGTTTGCAGCTAGTCAAGAAATTACCCGCATTTCACGGAACCCGAAGGTTAATTACCGCACTCACAAGCGTCCGCCACCTGTTTCTATCCTGTGCCAGCCCAATCCACATGCCACCTTCTGGAGATCCACCCTAATATTATCCACCCATCTGCGCCTATACACCCCCTTCCTCACCCATACGCGCCACATGCCCAGCCCATCTCATTCTTCTAGGTACCGGTTACGTGCTATATGTATTCCGCCTTATCTTACTGCAATATATAGATATATTGCGATATGTTTCAAGTAGTTGCTCTTTATTTTCTTTCGATATGTCCATTGAAACTCAATTTTGAGTCATTAATTAGGAATTACACTCATGACTGAAGGTCAAAGCTTCGTACAGCACATTATTTACTAATTACTGAAAATTAGGCTAATCGTGTATCTCATACATTTAACACCTTCTTTTGCCTGTTTTTGGCCAGTCTTTTTTCTTTCCAATTTTAAATTCAATGCTCTCTGTACACGTAGCACTTAATGTAACTAACGAAAACAAGTAGGAAAGTTTCTAAATTTGTTAAAATTGCTGCTTCACGTTAATTTTTTAGATGTTTTTCAAATTAATTTTTTTTAAGAATAAGCATTTTTTATTTTGTAATATTGAATCTCAACATACAATAATTTATGGACAGATTGACCTGTTACAGCCTGCTGGCCTACTGGTTACGTGATGCACCAGCAGTTTAACATTCAACAACTGTACGCTCTGCCCACACTGTATTTATGTGTTTTGTATTTATCTGAAAACAAACAGCGACTTGTGTCACTTACAGCATAAACTGATTGGTGTTTATAACCGAGATGAAAAGTGTTTACAGGGCGGTACGGACTGGGTCTTTAAATTAAGCAGATCTGAGAACAAACAGCGACTTGTGTCACTTACAGCATAAACTGATAGGTTTTGTAACTGAGATGAAAAGTGTTTACAGCGCGGTACGGACTGAGTCTTTAAATGAAGCAGTCTGCGCTTAGCCTTTAAAGGGTTAATATTACTGGCTTAGTCTTTATTTATCCACTGTCACCAAAACCATCTCTCTGCGAGGTTCAGATCAAAATTGGTCCCTCTGTCTGTCTATTCTATATATATATATATATGTGTGTGTGTGTGTGTGTGTGTGTGTGTGATCTACATATACGCCAGTATACATGGCGATTCAAAAAGATGGACTCAATTGAAGAGTAAATGGCGCCTCAACACACGCCAGACAGTTGGTTTCGGTATTCCAAGTTCTCTGCTCGCTCTACGGGTTGACTTGCGTGGGGTACACTCAAAACTCTCTTGAATTCGTCTCACGTTCTCCTGTGATACACGTGGTTGGCCGGAGCTTTTGCCTTTACCCAGACAGCTTATTTGCTCAAATTGGTGATTCCAGCGACAAATGCTCTTCCTCGTTGGAGGTTGAATGTTGAAACGAAGACGAAACGCACGCTGCACAGCAGTCGCCGACTCAATTTTAATGAACTCACGAACGCAAAAATTCTTGTGCTGCAAAGTAGCCATTGTGCTCTCAACTAACGCTGCTGCATGGCTGTGGGCTAGGCAAGCGCTCTAGCGGTGACATTTGACAGGTTAGGACCTTATATTTCAAATGTTATTTAGATCATTCACATAACGTGTTTAGTTCAGGAAATATAGACATACGAAATTTAGTCCATCTTTTTTAATCATGCTGTATATCGCAGAAACCCTTTTTTCATTCACTCTGTCAAGACGATGGAAACAACTCATTTGACATGAAAAAGTTTTCTAGAATTTTTTCTGACTGTTGGATTTCTGAGGCCATCAGATTTCTCGTAACCTACAGCAGCCCTCCGGAACCGCAGTGATACCTTAGTGTCTGACCCCATCGACCCTATTCCTGCAGAAAGAAACAGAATAGGAAGCTGAGTGGGCCAAAAGCCACATTGGGCACGATGAATATTCTCCGCCCCCTCGGGGCAACGATTAAAATTATCTTGTCTTCCACTCTATGTGTAATCACTGTACTGACTGAGCTATCCGGCCGTATTGATGTCATGTTGTGACGTAATTTGAAGCTACTTTCATGACGGAAAAATAAACCCATGATTATATTATTTTGGTCTCAACGACTTGCATTAATGCTTTATACATGCATTTGTTTCATTGTCATTTGCAATCCATCTCTGAATAGCTTTTGTTTACGAGATTAATCTTCGTCATTGTTTATTACCCTTTGCGATGTTAGATTAAATATATGTTCAGATGAATGTAATATCAACAAAACTCCCTTTGTTCGTTGTTTTTACCGGGTAGCAATAAATATTTTAAAGATATTATTATCTCTTACCGGATAGCAATAAATATTTTTTAGATATTAATATCTACTTTTATATTTGTTTTTATTAAACAATATAACAACATATTTAAGAATTGATGTTGGGGAAGAAAATACGATGTGTCCTTTAATTACAGAGCTTTCAAATTCTTACATGAGATTGTAAAGAAATTTAAATCTTAAATAAACAATAACCTTTTTTTTGTGCATGGTTTCAATTAGTGTAGATTGAAATTACTCTAAGTTTTAGTTACCATTTTTTTGTATATATTTCATAGGCAAATTTAATAGGGATTTTTTTATAATTCTGCATGCAATATTTTGCATGGTTTTCATAGGCTCCTTATGTCGTATACTACCGTCTTACGACTATCAGGTAAGATGGTATTTCATTTATAAGTTATATATTTGTATATAGTAAGAGTAAAAGAGTAAGTTAAAATTATAGAATACCTGTTGCTCCATAGAGAAATGTCGACACGACAGAAAGTCGGGGTCATCACTGTCAAGTATCATTGTCATAAAGCAACCAGGACACTAAATGTCACCCAAAATGCAGCTTGGCTGACGCAATTGTCGTACTCACTGGACTCAAAATGGTACTCTGATTTCTGCATAGCACGTGATTTTTTTCGTGATTTTAATGCTTGGAAACTTCCAGTTCAATGCACTGTCACGTGGAAACCAATGCCCTAGTTTGCCTTATAAAAAGGCTTGCCGAGGCATATTCGGGGGATTTAGTCTACATCAGTTGCTAGCAGAAACTCTGCTGCTTGTTAGTGGAATCGAAATTTCTCTAACAACAATTTGTATATTACAAGTACCTATTCAGAACAACTGTAAACACCACATCTTCAGCACAATAAATCAAGAATATATTTACACATCATCGCGAGTTGCTGGGGGCTTGAATTTCAATTCCTATGTGTTCCAACGCACTCAAAGACTTCCCTCTCGGTCTACACTCTACGTTCCCAACCCACCATCGCCTTGGGATACAACACTTATATATAAAAATTTAAATATAGGCTTCGCGTTTTCGCCATGTTTTTTTTATATCATCGGGAATTATCAGCCTTAAAACATCTTAATTAAAGCTTGATTGTTTCGAATCTTTCTGGGCTAGAAATGTAGTGGATCTTCTATCACTCACATACCAGAATTTTGACATATCACCACGTTTGTATTATTATTGCCCAGAGAATGAGAAAGTTAGGGAACTGGACTTCTAGTGACAAATTTATACAAGTTTCAATAAAAATTCATCATTTTGTTCGAGAGATCCTCGGAGGGCCCACTTCCTGGCGGACACACTTTATATCATTACCAACAACAGAGTGGGAATGAGGCCAGTGACGATCAGTTGTATGCGTCAGAAAACGAAATGTTCCTGATCATTTGGTCCAGTCACTGGTTCTGGAATCGAGGCTAGCCTTTTGTAATGGGCCCGACTGATTAGAAAACTTAATGGTATTTTGATGAATGAAGCAGATACAGTCTACGAAAAATTGTTCTTCAAAAATACAGAGCAAGAATCAATGTCAAAAAGAATTCATGAATATTGAAATATTAAAGTATATGAGGATTAGATTTCTCCTCAAGTGGAAGCACCGTGAACTTAATTTGTCACAAAACTGTATAATACAGCATAACAGCAGGCGTTACGAGTCACATTTACACATTATTTACTGATTGACTGACTTACTTACTTACTTACTTACTCACTCCATGGAGCAGATTCCTCCTTGAGAAGCTAACAGGTTCCCAGCTAGTCAATAAATTCCCCACATTTTATGGAACCCCAAGGTTCATTACCGATTTCACAAGTGCCCGCTGTCTGTCCCTATCCTGAGCCAGCTCGATCCCGTCCACATCCCCACATCCCACTTCCTGAAAATCCATTTTAATATTATCCTCCCATCTACGCTTGGGTCTTCAAATTGGTATCATATCCTCAGGTTTCCCCACCAAGACTATGAATACATCTCTCCCCCATATGTGCCACATGTCCCGCCCATCTCATTCTTCTCGATTTGATAACCCAAACAGTATTTGGTGAGCAGTACAGGTCATTAAGCTCCTCAATATGTGGTTTTCTCCACTCCTCTGTTACCTCGTCCCTCCTAGGCCCAAATATTTTCCTCAGCACCCTATTCTCAAACACGCTGAACCTACGTTTCTCCCTCGACGTGAGCGTCCAAGTTTCACACCCATACGAAACAACAGGCCTAATTGTCATTTTGTATATCTTAATCTTTATATTTCTGGATAGCAAACTGGAAGACGAAAGATTCTACACCGAATGATAGCAAGCATTCTCTGACTTCAGTCTGCTCTTAAGTTCTTCCTGAATAGAATTTTGATTCGTTAATTTTGTTCCCAAATACATGAAATGTTCCACCCTTTCAAAGGAACTATTTCAATAATTATATTACGCGTTTGTCCTGCATTCTGATCTCAAGACATGACCATGTACTTAGTCTTATGAGCTTTCACTTCTAGACCAGTGCCAAACATATACATACGTAATATAAACCAGAGATTTTTTAAAGTTTGTAACACACAGAAAAGCATGCAAAACATGAGATTTTAACCACAGTAAAGCTTACTGCAAATCAACAAGGTTGTAATTTTTATGTATTATTTTACAATCAATTTACCACAGACAATAGCTGCGTAAGTGCAGGTGATTTTGTTTAAGGAACACGCAATTTCTCTCTGAAGATGGTGTGAGATGCACCGAAACATGTGGGAAAAGCATACTATAGACATGTAATAAATAAAGGGTTTTCTCTTCGACACAGGTTTTTCTTGGTTTCCTTGTGTCTATAAGCAAATGCTGAGATGGCTCCCAAGATTTCAAGTTGCCACTACATGCTTCTCATGTAGCCCTCCTGACTTAAATTCAGTAGTAACCGATTTCATGTTTTGTATAAATGTAAAATAACCACTGCCACCGGGTAACAACCGAATTGTAGTTAATAAATATTATTATTATTAATAGTGTGAATTTAGTTGGTAAGATTGAAGAGATATTTAATATATGAAAATGAGCGTAATGAAATACTTCAAAAGTAATCCAGGATATTAATGTACTTTATTGTTCGACACCTTGTGTTTCTCTTTCTAAAACACCCTGCAGATGGAGGTAGCACTTCCTTTACTCTTGTACCATCAAGACGAAGGCAGTAAGTTCCCCTTAGATGTTGATCATTTTATTTAAGCTTATACATCCTTGACTTTCGGAGGACAATAGTCATATATACCGCCCTGATAAACTCAAATCTCGCATTAGCTTATTAACGTAATTAGTTTGTTTTCAAGTTTACCTTGCACAATTCCCATCGTCGTAAATACATTATCGGCGCCAAACACACTTAGTAGTTGATGCAGAATCGAGGCAGTAATTTGAAATCTTCAGCAAGATTCCTCTGAGTGATTGGTGACGTAACGTGAAATAAGCGATGGCGTCTCCCGGTACACGAAACTTGTTCCCTGTCGCCCCCCCCACCCCCCTGTGATTAATGGGCTCTCAGCGGGCGGGTAACATGACACGATCTATAACAAATTATTTAACTGATTCCTAATTAAGTAAGAGAGACACAAACTGCGGTGATTGAACTTAATATACCAGTCTAAAATTAAGAAACATTTCTGACCATTATACTGAAAATCAACTAGCAGTATTAACGCGAAGAATTTTTGAAATAAGTTACTCATGGATTTGTCTAAATCTGTTTTATTCATACACTAACACTGGGTGCATACAAGTAATATTATTTTCTTGACTTCTACATTGAAGAAGTAAGTAATATCACGTATATGCATTCAGTATTTCTATACGAATGAAACTGATTTAACTAAATCCATGAATATGTTATTTTGAAAATTCTTGGCTTTAATACCGCTAGTTGATTTTCAGAATAATGGTCAGAAATTTTCTTAATTTAGACTAGCATTTTCAGTTCCATCGCCACAGTTTGTATCATTACTTAACCTTTTGACGCCTAATGTCAACTATAGTGGTCGTACCGCACCGCTAACCTCTAAAATTGCATTTTATATATTTATTCAACAAATATAGGTACCGAATATTTTAAACATGGTGTATACTCTTCTTTTTTTTCTTCAAAATGCAGTTTGTTTCATAATTCTAACATATTTGGTTCCTGTATTATTCACATTTTATATACAGAGTGTGCTAAAATTAAAAAAAATAATTCCGGCGCCAAAAGGTTAATTAGGAATCAGTTAAATAATTTGTTATAGACCGTGTCAAGTTACCCGCCCATTTAATCACAGGGGGGGGGGGCGACAAGGAACAAATTTCGTGTACCGGGAGACGCCATCGGTTATTTCACATTACGTCACCAAGTTTTTGCTTTTTTTAAAGACTGTTTCATATATTTTCTGTAGAGTTGGAGTTATTTAAATGTTGGTCGATGACTTTTGGTTGTGGCGTGTAATTATGGCGACTATTGCTTGGAAATGGCCGGCAGATACTGCCTTAGGCATCACACATGGTACATATCAGTGGTGCGAAAATTTGAACCTCTTACATACGTACACAAGCTGTGCCTGTATTTGATGTTTATTGGACCGTGCATCATCTTGATAAATTAAGAATACAATGCAACTAGATGCCACTTATTAATTTATTATGCTTATGCTAGACTCAACATGTTTCGGGCACCATTATGCCCATCATCAGGAGCTCACGACGATAGCGTTTGGTTACCACATAGGGCGTCTGTTTCTCGAGTTGCTGCTGGTTGGAGGTTAAGTACAGGCAGGATTGATGAGTGTCCGGACCGAAGGCGTGTTAGAGCCTTCTGTCCGGACATTCATCCATCCTGCCTGCACTTAACCTCCAACCAGCAGCAACTCCAGAACCAGACGCCCTATGTGGTAACCAAACGCTATCGTCGTGAGCTCCTGATGATGGGTATAATGGTGCCCGAAACTGGTTGAGCTTAACATAAGCATAATAAAGTAATAAGTGGCATCTAGTTGGATTTCATTCTTCATTTAAGCTGTGCATATATTTGGTTTTATAACTATCGCTCTATCTGATACAGCATTGCATCGAATTTTGTGATAAATGATGAAAGGTGAATTGTGCTGAAACGATACTGTTGTGATCGAGTGTGATATCCAGGCGTGGCCTGGCAAGTATCTAAGGATAACTGAGGTCCGGTATGGGATTTGAACCGGCTACCTTTCCGATAAAGGCAGGTAGGGTTACTGCCAGACCCGTCTGCTCAGTGTTACGCGAATTCACATCCCGACTGAAAATATTTTAGGTTAGTAGGTACTTATACCGCGGTAACACAGTGGTTAAGGTGCAGCGTTATAAATCGGAAGATCGCTGGTTCGATTCCAGATGGTGTCATTGCAATTTTTCATTAACATAATCCTTCCGATCTCACTATGGCCCTGGGGTTGACTCAGCCTCTAACAGAAATGAGTACCAGGAGTATTTCCTGAGGGTAAAAGCGGCCGGTGCGTAAGGCTGACAACCGTACCACCATTCTGGGCCATTGTCACGTAATCTGGGAAACGTAACTTCCTGGAAACCTCTGGTCACCTCGGGCCCGTAATGAGACTGATTTACCTCTTTTAGGTATTTATACGTATGTTAAAATGGGTAAAGGAAGCTTTCCTCTGTGTTTGTGTGAAAAAGGTTTCCAAAAACTTGGTGCCAATATTTGAAAAACTAGAAAATAACAAATGGAATTTTTAAGTAAAAGAAAATGGTTGAATATGAGCGAGGAGGAAGATTACAAGAAAGTATTAAAATGTGCTAATGGGACTAATGCCGGCCCCAGTGGCCGCGCGGTCTAAGGAGTAAGTCTGCGACCTCTCGCCAGCTGAGATCGTGAGTTCGAATTGTTGTTGTGTGTTGTCAGGTTGGGGTTTCTGCGACGAGCTGATCACTCGTCCAGAGGAGTCCTACCGACTGTGATGCGTCATTTTGTGTGATCTAGAAATCTCATGAATGAGGAGGCCATGGCCCGTGTTGGGCCGCAGCACCACAGGAAAAAAAAAAAAGGGACTTGGTTATAGATGTAGTTAGATATTTAGACAAAGTTAAACATCAGTAGTTTAACCTTTTGGCGCCGGACTTATTTTTTTTAATTTTAGCACACTCTGTATATAAAATATGAATAATACAGGAACCAAATACGTTAGAATTATGAAACAAACGGCATTTTGAAGAGAAAAAAAAACGGAGAGTATACACCATGTTTAAAATATTCAATACCTATATTTGTTGAATAGATATATAAAATGAAACTTTAGAGGTTAGCGGTGCGGTACGACCACTATAGTTGACATTAGGCGTCAAAGGGTTAATAAGATGAAGCATTTGTAAATATTACACGTAAATAATACAGACGGAGCTACCAAATTAATAACCTGAGGTTAAACGGAATATATTCGCAAGAAGACATGGATAGACTGCACTCAATAAATGTGTATTATAATTGTTTATATATCGCCCCTCTTTAACCCAGTACAATCAGAAATAGAATTTTAGCTTTGAAAGCCAACAGATACGTGGTTCTCTTTACTGTCAGCTGACATTTAACAGTACGGTATTCGTTGTAGCTTCGTTTCGTATCTTATACATGCGGACGCAAGGCCGGGTCATTAATTGGCCGTCGTGAGACGTTAGGTTGCTCATCCATCATTCTGCGAGCGTAATCCGTGTCCACAGGGAAATTCTGTGACACGTAACATGCGCTGACATGATGCACCTCATTGCTTAGCATAATGAGACAAACAAATACTGATGTTGACCCATAATATGTGCTTGCCACACAGATGTATTTTTCATTCACTGATCTCTTGGTGCAGGATGTGTTTATTTGCCGAAATTAAGGATGGGGGGGGGGTCATCTCTGTTAATGTGCGTGGATGTAGGTTCTAAAAATGTCGCAGGAAATGAGTGGGAAATAAGTATCTTTTTCTTTGATGATTATGGTCGCATTGTGCTGTTATCATAATTCGAGACAAACACAAGTTTAGCCTAAATACAACTTTTGTTCAGAAATAATGTGTGTTTTTATCGAATATTTTTTGTATTGTGCGGGTGATAAAATTGAGAAGAATGAGATGGGCTGGGCATGTGGAGCGTATGGGTGAGAAGAGGGGGGTGTATAGGGTCTTGGTGGGGAAACCGGAGGGAAGGAGACCGCTGGGGAGACCTAGGCGTAGATGGGTGGATAATATTAGGATGGATCTCCAGGAGGTGGGATGTGGATATATGGAGTGGATTGGGCTGGCCCAGGATAGAGACAGTTGGCGGACGCTTGTGAGTGCGGTAATGAACCTTCGGGTTCCGTGAAATGCGGGGAATTTCTTGACTAGCTGCAAACCAGTTAGCTTCTCAAGA
>Ga0123354_10020043_pt1 | contig 10511 bp, 7 predicted proteins | sample TergutLab28metaG_2_FD_97872 | JGI IMG/M metagenome (GOLD analysis project Ga0123354, IMG submission 97872) | Labiotermes labralis P4 segment gut microbial communities from Petit-Saut dam, French Guiana - Lab288 P4 | ecosystem: Host-associated > Arthropoda: Insects > Digestive system > Gut ...
CAATGAACTGTTTCATATTGTTTCATGTGACAACATTACCTGCTTATATTTGTAGATTCTTATTATCAACCATTCTGTACACAGTAACACAAACAATCTAATTGCACCCTACTTCAGAAATACATTGCTGGTTTTACTGTGATCATGGTTGGGAACACAAGATTGACTGACAGATGGAAGTAGCGCATTGTGATGGTATGTTAGGACACAAGCAATAGGAGACTAACTATTTGATAGTTTTGATTTGTGAGAATTTCTCTGTAGGCATTTGTTCCTGTTGCTGATATTTCATGTAAAATAAAGGCACAGCTTGAATGTGCACTAAATGGCTGAGGCAGACTCAGATCAGTATCATTATGGCGCATATATGAGTACATCATAGAATATCCAATTTAGGTTGTCTCCAGAATGAGTACATAACCACTCATATTTTTGCAAAACATTTATGCTGTTAATAAAAGTTAAATATGTGAATGTTTTGTATTGCAGTTGTGGCTGTGTGTAGGCTATGATAACATGTAGTTTCATTTCCTTCCTGGTTTATGTAGCAATTCTGTCAGTAGTTCAGTTTATATAACATTGAAAGCTTGGATGATGGGTGGATGATGAATTGGAAAGGATACAAAAGAAAGCTGTCTTGCCCTCTTAACACAGTACTATCCCAGGAGTTTCTGGAGTGACTGAAGTGAAATACAGTATGAAAAAGGGAATAATACACAATTCTGTGGGCAAATATCGAATTACATGTCTCCTGATTCCAAGTTCAGAGCCTTACCACTACGCGAACCTGCTCACTGACACTGCATAGTGTGACTGCATAGTGGAGAAACTTTCTGCCTTAAACTTCTGTCCTGAACGTGAAATCATTATGCTCCTTTGAAATGCTGGTAATCTCCAACCTTATAATGGTTTCTGGTATTTGTGTTGGTTGATGCTGAAATGGTGCTTGTTCGCATTTTTACACAGTGTGGTAGTTTTAGTTTCTTCTGAGTTTCGGAGGGGCATACTGCCTCCATTTTCAGGGTGACAGAATTTGTTCCAGATTAACGCTGAATCCTCCAAAGCATCAGAACAAACCAAATACATAACAAGCTATGTGATGTAAAAACCCAAAAGATGACAGTCATTTGAACACTTAGGTTTGTTACATGCTGGCCATACTTTGAAAGAGAATCTTGCTTTGACCATTTCAAGCCCAATGGTAATTACATGTACCATTCCCTGTACCATTATGATACTCTGCATTTTGTACACACTGTGCAATAATGTTTTTCTTGTAGTTTTAAAATAAACATCAATTATTTCCCTAATCAGCATTTACTGATTGGTCTTTTTTAGAGCTATATGTGACTTCTGTCTGTAACCACTCATCATCTTACAAATGTGAAACACATTCATGTAGCAGACATTAAACATTATATGTTTCTTGTCAACAGTGTGGAAAACAGACAATATTATGTTTTGTCTTACATATCTAAATGAAGGACAACTGTCTTACTTTGTTAATAAAATTTGTTGTTTTGTGATCTTGGCTACTTGTAGAATGGATAATGATGGAGGCTGTATGAAAATTTTCTTTAGTTTTATATTTCACATTCTTCTTTTGATTTCCTGGACCTTAAAATTTATAGTCAATTATGCTAAAGCCGAATATTTTCACAATTAGTAAGTGGTGTAGTTTGACGAATAAGTGAAAAAGTAGGAAAACTTGCAACAAAAATTTATTTTCATTTCATCAAAAAGACTTGCTTTATTTTGTCCATGTCCATGTACTGTTATCACTATTTCATATAAAAACCGACCAATGTACACATTCAAGATTAACGCCTGTTTATTAACACCAACACTCCGACATGTCTCAGCTTTTTATGTGCAACATTTGTAATTTAATACAATAATTTCACAGCAAAATTTATGAATATCAAAACGTAAGCCTGTTTCATCATAAAGCTCTGCTTGTTAAACAGGACCTGCAGGTCCTGTGTTTTTGACATGGCCAGCTTTAGAACTTACTGGTTAATATGTTTACCACGAATTTTAACGTTTGATAATTCTACATTATGTGATTTGCATGTATCTCAGACATAGGAGAGATTGTGTCAAGATACAGCAGTAAATTACAGGATTTATAGCCGAGGAGGGTGTTTAGCATGCAATAGGAACTGACTCAAAATAGATTTCAGGTTTTAACTGCTGTCTTGAAAGGGTTAAATATGTCTACGTAATTTCCTGTAACACAGGTGAGGGGATAGGCGTGTAGGACGTATCATGAACTATTGAACTCTGAAAAAAATAATTATGTATGTGCGAAGAATATTTTTGTCTGTGGCACATCATCTTGCTCTGGCCTAGGCCGCCGTATTGTTGAGGTTTCTAGATCACACCTAATTAGATGCAGCCGGTAGAATTCCTCTGGACGTGTGATCAGCTCTTCACAGAGGCCGCTACCCACACAACACGTAACAAACACCAGAGACAAATATCCACATCCTTAGAGGGATTCGAACCCACGATCCCAGCAACCAAGCGGCTTCAGACCTACGCCTTAGATCGCTCGGCCACTGGGATCGGCCTAACAGTAAATTTCTAATATCAAGTTCCGTGCAGTTGGTAAACATGGACATTTGAGTTTCTTGTATCCGTACAGACAGGATCAATATATGGAAATAAACCGACAGATTTTAAAATGTTTTACCTTCGGCAATACCAGATTAAAGACAGGCAGTAAATAACAGCTGCAGACACTGTAGGCAGAAAAAGTTATTAACGTTTCTGAAGATATTAATGAATCTGTTGCAAACGCAATGTTCTGGGATCGGTGTGCGGCCATTTTGTAGCGGATTTACAGTGACATTTTATTACGAATGGTTTAAATATTAACTCACTGACGTTGGCGAAATAAATACATTTATTTAAACTCAAACATTTCACAGTTTTTCAGATCTGTGCTTTCTACATTTTCTCAGTACCGATGTACTGTGCACAACTACCCTCACATTTTGACGTACCCTATAACCACTAAGTCTGAAAGTCGTCAGATTATAAGGTCTGAAGAAACCCTTCTGTTTTAAGGAACTTCCCACCCGCACCACCACCACCACCTGCAACTTAGATAGGGACACAAACAAACAGTCTACGACAGTGCACACATATAAATGGCAGTAGGGTAGAAACATTCTCTGCCCTAGCGAAAGAAGATAAATAGTCACATGTGAATAGCAAATTACGTAATTACAACCTTCCGATGTTAAGTACGATAAATGAGATCTGCGCTGTTTTCGGTTGCGTACCAACATTTCGAGACAACATATCCGTCCCGTCTTTAAGGTCAAAATATTCCTGCAATTTCTTGGGTTGTGATTTCAAGACATACCGGTTTTGTTTGAAGTAAGTCCACCGCCACTTAACCCTCCAAACAAGACAGGCAATGCAATACAACGTAATAATGTAGGGCCGTAGCTTAATGTTTATACCTCCTTGTCTATTCTAACAGCTTGATACCATTACATAGGGGTGCTTTACTATCGCCGGCAACGATAGAACGTCCTTAGATCTTCGTGTGCAGGTAAAGCAATCCCTGTACAGGCCTGGAGAGGCCCTGAGGGTTCCAGGAGCTTCAAGCTCCCAGATTTCGAGGCATTTGGCACATGAAGGTGGTAAAGTTGCCAGCCGCACGCACCGGCCGCCTTAACCACCAGGAAATTTTTGTGGTACTCCTTTTGGAGACTGAGTCGATCCCAGGACCATAGTGCGGCAGGAAGGATTACGTCAACGAAAAATTCCAATGACACCATCGGGAATCGAACCCGTGAACCTCCGGCTTGCAGCGCAGTTCCTAACCAATTGTTCCACCGCGTGCCCCCCAGGTTTTCATGTAAAATCCCCTAAATGCTTGCCAGATTTTAACTATCTCGTGCGAATTACACATATGTCCCCAATATTAAATATCACGGATTCCACCCCTTTGGAACCAAGCTGATATATACGGACGGACAGACGTTGAGCTAACAGGCCCTTTTCGAAACTACGCAAACACGCCTAAAATCAATTAGCGACACCAACATTTGGGCTACATAGTTCCCACATAGTTAATTTTATTAAGCGCGCACATAGGTCTGAACATTTTGAACACTCGTTCTTAAGTACTGATTTCATCCATTGTCCGTTATAAATCAGTATACATCACGAAAAAATTTATTGCGACAGCATACTGTACCAATTTGCTGAAAGGAAAGCCAGTGGGAGGATGAACAAAAATAGTGCGTCGGCATTACAGAAATAATTGTTTGCTATTCTCCTTTTCTGGTGTGGTAATGCAATGTGTCCGAGTTGTCTGTGTGTGTGTGTGGGGGGGGGGGGGGGGGGGGGAATATCTGAGTAACACAGCGATGTTTCCAAAGAAGTTGAAGCCATATTTTACGACTAACTTTCCTCTGTGGTATGGAAGGACGTAACATATATTCCCAGTTTGGTGAAACAAAACAAAAGGCAGGCCAAGTTTCTGATTTCTTAATTACGTCCTTTGGAGAAAATCCAAGAAGCTAGTTATAAAGTAGTCTAACGCATGGTAAGAGCACAAAGCCACACAAAACAGGCCGAACACAAACAATGTCAGCCTGTACGCAGATGGAATTTGTCGTTCTGGGTCCAGTAGCTGCTAACGAAATCTCCAAATTTCCTTTGTTAGCCACAACTCTCAGTTGCCCATAATGTGACATCAGGTGACACCGAATTACACGTAAGTTTAAGGCAAAGCTTATTTTTAGCAAGGACATTTCCCTTCAGACCCACAAGTCTAAAGGTAAAAGATAAAGTTCACCCTAGAACGGGCCAAGAAGGTCCAGAAATGGAGTAAAGGTATAGCTCTACTCTTTCTTTAACCTCGGTGCCAGATGAAAGTGGGTAGTTAACGCCAGGACTCGGCCGCTCTACCCCCGGGAAGGAGAAACGGTGCTCATTTTACAGGAGGCTACGTGGGCCTCAGGGTCGGTCTGGACGGGAGCGGAAAATCTCTCCCTCACCGGGATTCGATCCCTGGACCGTCCAGCCCGTAGAAAGTCGCTATACTTAATGCGCTATCCCGGCCGATAGGATCTACAACTCAAGTGACATTACTGGGCTCGGATAGCCGTCGATGATGACACGCCTTTATTATACTCACATTAGTGACTACGGTGAAATCAGGTACACCGCTGGAGACAGAATCGCAAATAGCTTTTTTCTTTTCGTGGAACTTCCAGCTCGAAGAAACGGCAAAGAAATGGTTATTGTGACTTGTGAATATCTTTGCAAAAATGGACTGCAATGGAAGGAGTGTTGGAATAGCTTCGATGGTGAGGAAAGTGAGTGACTTTACACGGGAAGTCTGGGAGGTGGGTCCAGACATACTAATTGACCACTTCGATCTTCGCAGTAAAGTTATTGTTGTAAAAAATGTTCATCTCGGTCTCAAGAAACTTTGAACGGTTTTGTAAATAAAATTCAACGTCCGGGAATCGAGACCGTTTAGTTCGCTGTTTGTAGGCGTGTTGGCAAAACTGCGAAAAACGACTATTGGCTTCATCATATGTCTGGCCGTCCGTCCGTCCGCAAGGAACAACTCAGCTCCCACTAGACAGATTTTCATTAAATTTGATATTTGAGTATTCTTCGAAAACTCGTCGAGAAAATTTGAGTTTAATTAAAATCTGACAATAATAAGATCAATAAACATTTTTGACAATATCTCGCTCAGTTCTTCTTAGAATGATATATGGTTTAGACAAAAGTATTAACGAAAATAAAAACACATGTTATGTTCAATATATTTTTTCCCTAAGATCGTGTTGTGTATGAGATAATGTGGGAACATGTTGTAGAGCCGGAGAGGCCACAAATGACAATATTACACGGCGCATGCACTTTGCATGCTGATAACGAAGGCTACAAACACACTTCTCCGCAGTAGCACAGTGGTTAAGGTGCCGTGCTACAAATCGGAAGGTCGCTGGTTTGATCCCAGCTAGTGGATTGGATTTTTCATTGACATAAAATCCTTCCGATCGCACTATGGCCCTGGGGTCGATTCAGCCTCTAACAGAAATGAGTACCAGGAGTATTTCTTGGGGCTAAAGGCGGCCGGTGCGTAAGGCTGACAACCTACCACCATCCTGTGCCGTTGTCACGAAATCTGGGAACCTTAACTTCCTGGAACCCTCTGGGCCCCTCCGGGCCTGTAACGGGGCTGCTTTACCTTTACTTTATTGCTTCTCCACGGCAAAATTTGGTACGTGAAAGTGCCTCGATGTTAGGTTATACTATATTGCCTCTCTTGTCCAGTTTTGTCGCAGGAACAGCTGTTTGAAGACACCTCTGCTTTCTTGTACATTGAACTATGATGGTTCTCACGTCTGCTGATAACAGCAGTGTTTCTGAACTTCAATATGAGGTGCCTACTATAGAGTGGCAATGAGAAACTCGCGCGCCTATAGCTTCCAGGAAATGCGTTGTGACGGAGTTCACTCTGCTGCAGGAGTCACTTCCATCTGCTCTCCTCAACAAAGAACCGAACGCCAATCCGGAATTGGCTCTGGAGTCGGAGGATGGAGTGTCTGCGATAATTTCTTCTAGGAAGTGAAATGTTCATGTTAATAAGAGCCTACAGCTGTAGTAATATTATTTTACGTCGCCAGTAGTCAAGTCGTACGTGGGCAAGTGACGGCTGTGGACCCTACCCGCTGAAGTCGACTACAACCATGATAACATTAATCTGAGCAACTAAAACTTCACAACCCTTGACAGTCCATATGCTGAGCCATATGAATCCAGTCCACCTCCTTCTATATTAATATCCTTTTTTAATTATATCCTCCCATTTGCACTGTTGAAACAAATACAGTTAAATATTTTACGTAAGTTTCTTTGAAGAAGTGCGTAAATAAATCGCGGAGCAATAAATAGCCAGTTGTCTACGGAAGCAAAATCAGTTCCTAGAGGCTAGGGAGGAGTCACTTCATTCTCTAAAGTAAATTTACCTTCCTGGGAAAATTTTGCGTCCATAAAGTTTATGGTGCTATCATTAAGTTGTTTTGCGTCAACAGCAATATTGCATTCATTACGGACCTCAATAATTCTTTACGTAACTCCATGGCCACTACACGTCATGAAATTCTCTTTAATCAAAGCCGGAATTTCAACACGACAAAACCATCAGCAAACCCGATTCTGAAACAGTTTAAAAAATCTCCATTGCCAAATCCTATAATTTGAAGATCCTCGCTCAACAAAAACGAGATGGAATAAAACGGAGATTCATGCCATCTTACTTATGACGTTCCTTCATCTTAAAGTCAAGAAGTCCAAGAAAATGTCTTCTGAAGATGAAGGCACTACGATCGTTCGAAACGTCGGGAATAACTGGTCCAACGCCACTACGACTCAAACCAGAAGACCTTAATCTCTAGCAGCTCTGCGGTGACAACCTCCATACTTTCACTGAATAGAATGTTATCGGAAGTGGAATGCTGCAATTAGCATCCATATTGCCTCTTCGGGATGAGGCCGCAAACAGATCCAGGCGGAAAAACTATCACATTCAGACCGAGGATTTCATAACTCTCATACGTACTACAAGCAACTTTCAGAATAACGTTTTCAGACAGGGGCCATGACAGTTCCTCAGCCATTAATGAATCAGAATCTATAACCAACCTTGCACTTTGAAAATATACTTCTTTTTCCAGGTAGTCATACACAACTCACAATATAAAGTAAAACTGACTACATGTTTCGGCTTGATTAAGTCATAATCAGGCCTATAAAAGAACATTAAAAATTAAAATTTCAATAAAGCTAGTGCATTTACGTTCGTCTGCACACCAAAACTCGATTGTCACTGAACAATAATATGTTTATATTATTCAGAGGGCTAAATCGCAAAACATTATGTACAAGAAATACAGCTATCTAATTAAGGGCACTTAGTATGTTTGTCGCAATAGAGTCTATAGTGGACCTTTTTTTAATTGTACCTTTACCTTATTTCTACCGTGATGTTGTCTAAAATTCTTAACACTGATTTTTTTGGGTTTCCAACTTTAAATGATAATTATTTCTGTAGGCTAAAACGTCTGTCTCCTTTCGCGCAAGTAGTCAAACTGTGTAATTAGCCAGTAGTAATTATCCACTTCATATAAAACTTTCCTTAAAAAGGTAGAAACTGATGAAAACTTTCGTCGCGTTTATGTCAGTAAATACACTCTTGCACGCATGTGCCCAACTGATTGTATTGTTTCAGTTTTGTTAATTATAAGGTACACGTCAAATTACGAATACATTTAAAAACCAAAATATTCTTCAAAAGAAACTAATAAACTGCATAAGATTACGTTGTAATTCGATGATACATATCGCGATTTCTTTGATTTTAGATCGATATAAACATACATCAAACCCTTAATTTTTAATATATATAAGTTTCGTTGCTATCCGGATACATCAAGATTTGTAAACACGCCAAATTCGCTCTTCAGGAAACAATTGAGGAAGCGCTGTCCGACCTACTCTCCGCACGAAAATAAAAAAGTTTGTAAATCGCAGATAAGACACTGCGTATAATTGTTCTTAGGTGTGAGTACAGACTGGGCAACACTATAATATGGGTTACGTAGTGTTGGGGTCAAAATTTTGTGGTTTTGATGTTCATCATACGCCAAATTTAGATAAATATCTTCTGAGATGCGAAGCCGTGTATTCTAGTAGCAGTATAAGTATAGGCATTTCCAAGAACTTATCTACCAGACTATACCGTGTCACATCTCATAATATTAATGTTCATAGCCAAAATGACTATCTGTAAATTCACAAATACCACGTCTTTTGAAGCTACTGGAAAAAAGTCACGTGACGTGAATTACGAATGTCGTGCCTCATCACACAGAAACCACAGAGGTAAAACCTTTTCAAGCTCGCGATCTGCCGCTCCGTAATATCGCATGTTTCGGCTAAGAACAATGTAGGTCTTGGTATAGCCGCACCACAGCAATAAATAAAATGTACAGACGTCAGCACGCGCGTGGTGAAGTGATGTACGGATATACCCTCATATCTCCCAAACTTATCCACACAGTGATTTACTTTCTGTCTTCTAAACTCCACTAAAGCTTCATATGGGTTAAAACAATGAAAAAAAGACAACAAACCAATCGAAAACAGAAAGAAGGAGCCTGAAAGTGATGTTCAGAATGGGAAAAACAAGACAGTGAACACACTGACCCAAACCAGTAGGAGTGGAAATGGTGGCAGAAGCTGGTGGACAGCTTTCAGCGTCTAAAGGCGTACTCAGCATGAAGATGTGTGCACCTGAGGGACGGTGAACTGTTCTCGAACATGCTCTGTAAATAACTGCCCATAAGGTGGACGTGTTTATCATTCCACGGGTTCTTCAACAATGGCGACGGCAGTATGAAAATACGCTGCTACATACACACTTGTTCAAATGATACGTTAATTTTATCGTGCACATTTTTGCAATCAATATATTTTTCAACAAGTGCACTTCATGGTACCATATATATATAACATATATGAAAACTTCTACATGTTTCGGCACCCAGGTGTCATCTTCAGTAGGTTACTGTAACAAAGATGTAAGAGCCGGCCTGTTATTTTATGTTTTTTCGTAGTTGTAGGCTTAATTAAAACGTTAGTTGTTAAAATATATAAAATGTGTAAAATATATAAAATTCATATTGTTAGTAATTTACAGTGTTTTGTTAATACATTCATATAAATCACCTCAGTATATGTCAACCCTGGACATCAATTGTCTGATGTTCCATATTAGTGAGCAGTCACTTCATTTGTTGTTTCAGAGTGGTTTGTATGGGTGGTGGTTACAAACAGCGGGTTTTACTTTATGTGATCTATCGGCTCTCGTCCTGATATACCGTGCGATGTGTGTATCACATGGCGAGGTGCTGTACTCAGTCATTGTTCACATTTTTTATTCATCGATTAACAAAAAGTTGTAATTCACCTGATACTGAAAGAGTGTAAGATAGAGCATAATAACTAATGAATAATTACAGACAATTATATCTATCTGTACACACACACACACACACACACACAAACACATACATGCACTTACATATATACTTACATACATACATGCATACTTGCATAGAAGCACACACACACACACACATACATACATACATACATACATACATACATACATACATACGTACGTACATACACACGTACATACATACGTACATATATACATACATACATACACACATCCACACATACATACACAAACACACACACACACATACATACATACATACATATATACATACATAATACATACATACATACATGCATACATACATACATACACACATACCCATATATATATATATATATATATATATACATACATACATACATACATACATACATACATACATACATACATACATACATACATACATACATACATACATACATACATACATACATACATA
>Ga0123354_10020046_pt1 | contig 10511 bp, 8 predicted proteins | sample TergutLab28metaG_2_FD_97872 | JGI IMG/M metagenome (GOLD analysis project Ga0123354, IMG submission 97872) | Labiotermes labralis P4 segment gut microbial communities from Petit-Saut dam, French Guiana - Lab288 P4 | ecosystem: Host-associated > Arthropoda: Insects > Digestive system > Gut ...
CTTGTTGCACTATTTATTTACAGATAAAACACAAGCTAAAATACGTACGTTTAGTCCATTAAATTCTTACTAAAACACTCCTACATGTTTCAATCCTTTCGGATCATCCTCAGGGAGTAAGCATTACCTTTATATGAAGTTATTGAGTCTTTCTATTGAAGTTTTTGTATGAGGGCGGCATGCATATGGTTGTGTAGGTTATGTTGTGTACGGTTTGACTCAAACCGTACACAACATAACCTACACCAGTCAAACCGTACACAACATAACCTACACAACCACATGCATGCCGCCCTCGTACGAAAACTTCAATAGAAAGACCCGCTAACTTCATATAAAGGTACTGCTTACTCCCTGAGGATGATCCGAAAGGATTGAAACATGTAGGAGTGTTTTAGTAAGAATTTAATGGACTAAACGTACGTATTTTAGCGTGTGTTTTGTCTGTAAATAAATAGTGCAACAAGTTGGTGTTTGAAAACAGTTATTTTAAGTTAATTACACACTTCAGCACCGACTTGTTTGTGTATGAGACATTAAAACATTATGGCTCAGAGTAAGGAGAAATTAAGCACATTTCTTTTGGCTACTTATTGGAAAAAAATTGATATTACATAATCGCTATTGCATATAAAAGCAAATATTTTAACACTTAAGCATAGCAAAACCATATTTACAACTTGCGTTCGAGTTTCCCCACAAGTATATTTATGGGTTTCATTTGATTCTCAGAATAAACATTCGATCATTTCCCTAAACAAAATTACCGGACTGGATTCTGTTATGGACATGCAGAATAGGTATTATGGGATAGAAAATTATATCTTATATATTATTCAGATGAAATCCATGTTCAAAGTGTTAAACATAAAATAAAATTAATTATAAAACAACACTTGGAACACATGAGCGCCCATGTCTTTAACAGCAGTGCTAGAATGGCGGCAGCTGCTGCCACATTAATAAGGGCTCCATCATTCATTTCTCGGTAATAATTGAAACGTGCTGGCTCCTGGGTGTAACCGAGCGGCAGCTTAGAAACCGGTTGCCACACAAAGTCTCCGAATGAAGCACTCTTCAGGGCACACACTGTTACGCCCAAAATTGTACAGGTGCACACGAAAACAAATACTTCATGTTACAAATAAATGCATCTGCTCACTAAACAATCTGTCGTCGATTCCGGGAGAAATAACCTTGGTTCATGTTGTTATAAAACCAGACAGTGCAAGTTCTATGGCTATAATTTCCATTGACAACTGTGTAGAGTAATAACACTATAAGATAGTCTGACCGAATATTAATCTTCTATTTTTTATGCCTTGACAGCCCTAGTGGGTCTAGGCCTCCTCATTATTGAGGTTTCGGGATTACACTCAGACACATCACGCTCGGTGGAACTCCCCCGGACGATTGATCGGCCCGTCACAGAGACCTCTACCTGTCAACACACAACATTTACAAGGGAACGATATCCATGCCCCAGGTGAAATTCGAACCCGCAATCGCAGCAAACGAATGGTCATAGACACACGTCCTAGACTGGGCGGCCACTGAAATAGACAACCTTTTGGTGTAATTTCGTAGATAGATACCAAGATTTCAGAGGAATGTCCTGTCTTAATCTGCAAGTTGGAAGATGCAGGCATCATTTTTTGTCCGAAACTTTGGCGCATGCCGAATAAAGCGTCGTCACATCCCAGAAGATTATGTTCGTAAACGTCACTGTGAGAACTTCAAATCCTAATTAACGACGCTATCAATTCGTGAGATTATATAGCGTCTATGTGAATATACAGTAGTGGTAAAATAATACTGACATAATACTGACAGGGGAGAGCCTAAGTACTAAATTAAATTAGACTAAGTACTCTTATAAGCACTCCGAGTGATACTTTGGCCACTATGGCCACTAGTATTCCACACGTCCACGTAACAGTTACGTCGTACGCAGAAGAGGGTAACATTTAGAATGATGAAAGATCCAATGTTTTCTAAAAGCAGTTTGGAATTTACAGACCGGAATGAAGTAGCTTTTTCTTTGTCCAGAACTGCAAGTTATAGGCTCCCTTCCAAGTCGTTCCGCTAAGAACTAGCTAATGAAAACCACTGCTTTAATTTGAAGCAATTAGTTAAAAAACAGTAAACGTGAAAAATGCCTTCATTATTGCTTTGAGTTAAAATTTTTAATAGACTTTAAATGACACTCTCTCATCTTCTGCATGCTTACATTTTCTCCGAGTTCGTGGTAGTTGGAAGTATGATAAATCATCTTAAGCTTCATACTTAATAATGTTTCTTATTTATGTTTTGGCTCTGCAGTTGATTCCACCTTTTATTCCAATCAGACAGATCTGTTATTTCCAGTCGTAACCAAAACAAGTTTCTCAAATTTAAGAGCTTGTTCTTGCCAGAACCACTTCTGCCGGCCAATTTCCAGTTCTCACACAGCACACAAACTTTACTTCTCACAATCCTCTTACGTGTTCGGTGAAGAAAATAGTCATGGCACATAAATTTGCACCCTTTCTCTATAATGTTTACGAAATTAGCTGCACTTGCCGGACAGTTACAAACGACAGTAAAAACTGTAACACGCACAATTTCTTCTTTAATCCTCTGTTTTTATTTCTGTTCAAGACGAATTAACGTAAGAACCACAAGTTTTGCGTTTAAAAGAATGACTATTTAAATGAGAATAAACTTTTATTCGCAATTTAAATGGGAATGAACTTTCATTCTGCAATAAAATAACGTATCCTTACATTCTTGCGTAATACGCAGCCTCTAAGAGAGGTACTTTGAAAGGGTGCATTAAAGTTAGCCATTACAACTCTCTTTAATTCATTGCACAGTATGGTCGCTGGTATATCATAATTTATTCAAAAACTAATTTTTTTTTAAAATTTGGTCTATTTCATATAACTGGCTACCAATGTTTGACAGGTGGATAATAACTGTCAATCACAACTCTTCTTGTGTAATGGACAGCTCAACGCAACACGTTTCGGCTTAACATGCATCCATCATCAAGAAAATAAGACACACAATAAATTATTATGTAAGTTGTACAGTTACTAACAAAATAATTTCTACAGTAACTTACATAATCATTTATTTTGTGTCTCATCTTCCTGGTGATGGCTTCATGTTAAGCCGCAACATGTTGCAGTAAACTCTCCAATATACAAAAAGAGTTCTGATTGACGGCTATTATCCAATCTGCGTATCTCCATCACTACGTGATATCCGATATAAAAAATATGCCAATATTTTAGTTTAAGAGTTCACCTTAGACAGACGTGGAAGTGAGTGACCAGCTTCACCCTCCTGCTGCTTTACCCAGAGTTAGCAACACTCTACACCCACTGAATCAAAGATTGTGAATGGGCTCCATAATCAGACCAGGTAGCCAAAAGAAAAATGACTTTGACCCCCACATTTAACTCTACTTAGTGACTGAGACATACCGGATCGTCTGTATACGTAATTGTGTACATGAAAATAACACACAAACCTTAAATTCTGTTGGAAGTGTACGAGCTGCAACTAAACGTTTTATCCTATAAGCCAAACAAACAAAATAAAATAAAAAAAATTTTCCTACCCATCCTTCTGTGATAGAGTAGGCCGACGCATTTGTACAGTTCGTCTTACGTGTAGGTGTGCAAACAAATAAATATAAAATAAGGTAAACGAGCAGTTACATGTAAGCTACATATAAAATTCCACAAAGAAACAGCTCTCGAGTCCTGCATGATGATGCTGACGAAAACACAGCAGTAAGTGTCAGTGGCCGAATGAATTGTTGAGTAATCGTGAGAACGAAAGCCAAACAGGTAGCACAAGTTTTTACAGGAGAAAAGTCATTTAACCCTGTTAAGCATGAAGGTCATCCAAATAATATACAAAATTTTATTTTTACCTTGCATTAAATACAACGAGTCTGCATTACAAACACTTTTATGTTCTACTCCTACGGAGCGATTTCGAAGTATAACAATTTGCAGGCAATCCTAAAGATATTCAATACATCCACCATCTTCTACACTAACTACACAAATTCATTCCTTTGTATTATAATACCCGACACTGTCCATCCCACACCAAATGATTCTGAGTGGTAGGCCTATGCACATGTGGTGGTCATGATGTCGTCTTCCTAATGTTCTTTCTGTTTCATGCAACACAATAATTACGCCCAGCGTCACGGCATCATGTTAAGTACGAGGAACCTTGAACTGTATTGAACGAAAGTAGAATGAAAGCAAGTTAAATCAAGCATCAAGTCCCAACTGGCTTGTACCGTCACGACCTTGATGTAAAGAGCCATACAAGATTCTTTTTTGTCATCTTTTGTGTCTTCCCTTCTCATTTTTTATTGTTATATATCACGATCGTTTTCCAATTCTGAAAGCCGAAGGTTGTTAGTCTACACCTGCCCGTGGTGGCCCGTTTCATTAGTCGAATCGCCGCGAGGCCAAGACTGATTCTAGGCAAGCCGCTTAGGCACGGAGTGGAGCGTTTAAAATATTAACCAGTAGAAAAATAACGTCATCACTGTGGTTTCTTTCGGCGCAGAATAAGAAAGATACTGATGTGGAATGAAATGGAAACGTGTTGGTCTGTGCGGATTTTAAGGGACAAAGCTAATCACTATCGGCTTTGCAGATCTGTGTCTGAACACATCCGAAAGTTACAAATCTCTCTCCGCCAGGTACCTAACATGATATCCATTACGGTATCAGGTGTTAAAAACTTACATAAATAACACGTACGCAGGACAAATATTTACTATCTTAAAGTGGTATTTGGGATTTATATCTTTAGACGTACTGGTTTTTTGTTACTCGCGTGTATATTGTGTTGGCGTGTGTGTTATATTTTTCTTCAATTGTTTTAGGATTAGTGGTTTAACCTGAAGAAGGAAACAGTTTGCTTCTGAAACGTAGTGTGTTGAGTATTTTATGACAATGGGAAAAGTTCCCGGATTCTAAGTTGGTCTTTATCTTCATATATATTAATTTTTGTTTTGCAAGTTCCATTAGCCTACGTCATGCAATTCTAATAACAGAAAAAAACAGCAAAATAAAATAGCTGTGTGTGTGTGTGTGTGTGAGTGTGAGCGCTCATATATATATATATATATATATATATATATATGTGTGTGTGTGTGTGTGTGTGAGCGCTCATATATATGTATATATATATATATATATATATGTGTGTGTGTGTGTGTGTGGTGTGTGTGGTTTGTGTGTGTGTGTGTGTGTGTGTGAGCGCTCATATATATATATATATATTCCTTATCACATTCACAATCTACGAATAAGTCTTTGCTAGCAGAAGTGAATCTGAGAATAAATTTTATATGCAACATACTCGTTGGTGTAGCAAATACAGTATCTATAATTTTTATTCACAATCACAACTAACTCACCTGTAAATAGTTTTACTTATATGACCATATAAATAAAACTATTTAAAGTAAGTTGGTTTCGAATATGAATACTTAAAGTTATTGCATCTCAGAATGTTCGCAGACACTTTAAACGTTTTGCATGCTAGTATCTACGGCGGTACATACAAAGCAGGTGGTGTTCGGATAGATTGTGACAAGTAATAGGATAGATCCAAGACGCGGCACGGCGCCTGGTGTTCCCTGGGGGAATATCCCAGTCCCTAGTCGTCATTCCCTCCGTGGCAGGCAGTGTGTCCTCTTGTCTTAGTGTATCGAATTTATTTCAGGGTATAGCAGTGCAATTCAACACAACAACACGGCATAAGTAGCTTGCAACTTAAAATGGTTTCAGGCGCATACGTCTCATTGTCATAGACCAAAATAAATGTTTGGACTGAACAGGTTTGAACACACCAGTAGCAGCATGAGTAGCCTAAAACCCCACAATTTTACGGAAAAGAAATTTTGTCTACATGTTGTTGAAACTTAACTCAATAGAAAATTATTACCAGAGCGTATATGGTCGCACAAAAAGTGGGGATATTCGAGCAAAGTTCCCCAGAAGACGGTGTATCACACGTACAGTCGAACACAACTATATATAGTTGTGTTCGACTGTACGTGTGATACACAAAATTCTTTGTTATTGAACCAACACAACGGGGATGACGCATCTCAAGACCCAAAAGACGGTTCACTGTGATGCATTTTTTTTTAGACACTAGAGAAATCACTTCTGGTGAAATGCATTTGCGTTTCATAAATTTTCATAAACGCATAATTCCAAAAAGGCACTTATTTTATCATTTCCTAATCCTTGAAACATGACCTTAATATATCTAAGTCTGCTATGTCTCTCATTTCGAAGTTTTCCATAATTTTCAAGACTCGGAATTGGTTTGGAGTGTCACTTCGTCTTTGGCACTGTTGACACGAGGCAGAGCAACTGGTACGTAGTGCACACCTTTGAAAACACAGGATTTCTAAGACAAAATAATATTAGTTACATAAAGACTCCTTAAAATAGACTCTAAAGAAATATATACGGAATAAACACAGGAAGCTCAAGACAGTCCAATACGGACTTGTCGCAGTTTGAGGAACACAAGTCAGGAATCACGACAGTAATGCGAGGAGGCACGTTGCATCTTCTTTGGAGCCATTGCCATATGTAGGTGCTGGCGTGGCCAGTCCGCGCACGACCACCGAGGGCTAAAACCCAGTAGCCACTAGCCGGCACCTGCAGCTGACTTACCGCCCGACCGAGGTCGCCGCTTGGCCAGGACAATGCCCGCTGTACCAGCAGCGGGTTTTCGAAGATAATAAACCTCTCCAGAACAAGGTCATACAATACAGTCTATAATATAAACCTAGACTTGTGTTCATATATACAGAATGACAGTGCAGCATATAAGCTGGTTAGGGGCCTGAAACTTGTACAAGCGTGCAGGCACAGCCAGCATAGTTGTACGGCCTGTTACAAGAAGTAGATATATATTGCCACCAAATACAAGCGGGCCTATGTTCAACCTCGTCCCCGTAAAAGAAGGTTATCGGTTAGTAAACACATAGTGGTGTATTTCGGTACTTCGGTTTAATCATGTCCTGAAATAAACGAAAAATTCCATTTTTTTTATCAAGTGTCTTGAGTCTTTGAAATCCAACGGAAGAAGCAGTACCCTGTCACCATGTTCTGAAACCGGAGCTGCTTATTAGCTCATATTTACTTGCACGGGACGCAGTTCTTAACAAACACATCCTTTGTATTCGGGAAACTAGAGTCTACTGCTGCTCGGGATCCGGTATTCGAGAAATTATCTCGTCTCGTCGAGATCTCTTATTAAGCGTCACGAAAGATTGCGTTTTGTCCCATTCCCCACTCTCATCTCCCAGTTGTTCGTTTTTAATCTCGGCATGGAATACACGGTCCATAAAAAGATGAACGAACTTATCTGGGAGAATAGCAGTTATTCATTTAATGTCTAACCTACGTATACAGTCCAAACTCTACGATGCAGAAGTCAGAGCTGTCTTATGAGTGAACATTTTCAAAACATGGCCGAGAATTGACATCCGCCAGAACACTGATCTGACTAGGACAGGCTTATCGATCCGGGGTTCGATTCCTAGCAGGGGTATAAGATTCTTGTCTTCAAAATGTCCAGATTGGCTCTGGAGACACACAGCCCCTATTAACCTTTCAAAGCCTAGCGGTTTCATTACGTACCACCAAGTTTAACATTCACAAGTTCTACATGGTGCTCCCCTTGCGTTGAGTGTTTTGCACGTATCTCAGAAGAGACAGCGACTTTTTTTTAATACATCATTAACTGATTTGTTTTTATAACCGTTGTGGAACGTGTTTACTGCGCGGTACGGCCTGATTCCTTATATACAGCAGATTCCGTTTAGTCTTTAAACGGTTAAATTTCTACCGGGGTTCTTTCTCGAGGGTAAAGCTGACGAGGTCGAGAATGACGAGATAGAATCTGCCTCTTTTCCTCCTAACCTTCACGTCATGCACAGGGACTACTTTATATGTACCATCACATTCAGGTTATCTTCCGGGGAACAAAATCCCTTACAAAACCACTGGAATTACTAATTTGTCTTTTTCATGTAACAACCACTAACTTTTGTATTTCGCACGATATCATCATGCCATAGTGAAGTGGGAAGTTACTACAGGAAGGAAGACGTTGGAACTGCCCAAGTGTGAAATAGTTTGGGAAATGCTCCGGTAGTTGTCTGTCCGACTGTAGTGCATCGCACACAGGGTCACGCTACTCTGTCGAAAGGGCGCTGACACAAACCTACACGTACTAACTTGGCACTACGCAGCAGGTTGTGACAGGGAACGGGCCAGCACGTGAAAGTAAGCACTCGCAGCAGAGGAGGAGGAGGAGGAGGAGGCGATAAAGAAGATGAAGAGGAAGAAGAAGAAGAAGAAGAAGAAGAGTTACAGTCCATGTCACTGGATCATTACTTTTTTTTATAACTTGCGTATTGTTATGCTTTTTTTACCATCCATTTCCCAGACAACATAAAAGTGGTCTGCTACCATACGGCGGGAAAGTCAAACTATATTTCATTGTTTATATGAACGGCGGCTTCAGGAGATACGCTTTGTGACAATGTTCCAGGTGACGGATTTAAAGACGCACTAGCTGTAATTTCAGTCCTTCTACCGCCGCTGCATAGTTAGTTCCTGAGTTATAGGGATTTTCTGTCTTTATACATCTGGAGTGCATTCATTTAATTAATCACTCCCTTTAACGGATTACGCACAGTCGTCTTTCCACTTCTTCCTAGTGAATTAACCCTCTAAAGCCAGGTTTAAAGTTAACAATACTGCATTTGGTACGCCTACTGTGTTGGTGTGTTCTGTGTGATTCTCACAACGAGCAGCCATTGTCTCTTTTCTGTAGTTTCTGACGATGGCGAATGAAGTTTGAACTCACAGCTTTTTGGATTTTTCTATCTTATGTAAAGCAGTCCCATTACAGGCCTGGACAGGCCCAGAGGTTTCTTAGGAAGTTAAGGTTCCCAGATTTCGTAGGTTGTCAACCTTACGCACCTCAACCCCAGGAAATATTCCTGGTACTCATTTCTGTTAGAGGCTGAGTCGACCCCAGGGCCAAAGTGCGATCGGAAGGATTTTATGTCAATGAAAAATCCACTGACACCAGCTGGGATCAAGCCAGCAACCTTCCGATTTGTAGCACAGCACCTTAACCACTGTGCTACCGCGGTCCCATTTCTATTTTATGTATTGAAATAAAATACACTACTATAGGGGCATGTTGGGTCTCCATCTTAAGGCTGGCTTTTTCCAACAACAACTGTCACTATCTGATGATAATAACTAATTTGTTTTAATCCAGGTATAATTACAATATAAACAATTATCTTATCGTGACAGTTGTTAAAAAAAAAGACTGAGGACGGGGACCGATCCTGTCCCCAAAACGCAATTTATATTTCAATAAACATTTGTGATGGAAAGGGCCCAAAAGTCCCTGAACTGTTATCTCCCTGTACAGCATTCACCGATGTTCTTTCTAATGGAGGTAAATATTGTGCTGTAATAATTGTACATTCTGTAATGCAAATTAATATCAGTCTTCTGGCCATGCCACGGCTCAAGAAGTTGGGCGCCTGATTCTCACCGCGAATAACATGGTTGGATCCTTGGTCAGTCCACGAGGGGTTTTCTCCGAGCACTTTGGATTTTCGTTGTCTGCGTCATTCCACCACTGCTCTATAACCATTTTCACCTTTATAATACTGTTATTAGAAGAACAAAGAGGCGACAAATGGAAACCTTCGTGCAAAGCAATAATCTTTCACGTATCGCTAGCGCATTGTTTTTTCTTGCATTCGCCGAAAGGTAAAGAAACAAAAAATACGGCTGTAACCTAGACACACGACGAAGAGGACATTTCGAACTTCCACACCTTAGTGCCAAGAGAACTCGCTGGCATTTTTAAATTATGCGGCCTTAGGAGAAACCGAATAAGAAGATCCCTGTGTCTTCTTATAAAAAAAACCAAACAGACGCATTTATTTCTCAAATTTATTTTTGGAATAAAACTCAGTATGTTTCGGACGGTTCCTCTGTCCAAAACAAGTAGACTTTTATTCGAAAAATAAATTTGAGAAATTATTGCATCTAGTTGGTTTTATTATAAGAATTTATCACGATGTACGGTCACCTGAACGTCAAATCCTGTGTCTGTTTCTTCGAGCTCTTGCAGTAATTTGCGACTCCGCGTTGTGGGAAGCGAGACACAGTGAATGCAGCTACGATGCATGTCACAGTGTCTGTATCGCCACAACAATATACGTTTCTGGACTCTAAATTGAGCACTTAAATGGCTCTCTGAAATGTAAATACAACAATCTACTTGCGCCGTTTCTAAAAGCGCCCCCCCCCCCCCCCCCCCCTCCCCTTTTCTTCCCCCCCCCCCCCCGGGGCCCCTCCCTCGCCTAGGTTTTTACCAATGTGAGGGTTTTTGTTGTGATATTAATTTTTAAAACTAGATAAAAA
>Ga0123354_10020049_pt1 | contig 10510 bp, 1 predicted proteins | sample TergutLab28metaG_2_FD_97872 | JGI IMG/M metagenome (GOLD analysis project Ga0123354, IMG submission 97872) | Labiotermes labralis P4 segment gut microbial communities from Petit-Saut dam, French Guiana - Lab288 P4 | ecosystem: Host-associated > Arthropoda: Insects > Digestive system > Gut ...
ATATTTTAGAATGTATAACACACTAGAATCCATCAGATCTAAATATATTCTTGTGTATATGTATGTGTGTTTATATATATATATATATATATATATATATATATATATATATATATATATAAAGAGAGAGAGAAGGAGGAATTAACGTCCGATAAATATCACGTGATGTACCAACTGCTTGTTGCACCTGAAACTCGGTGATGTTAGATAAATTACAATACAACAAAAATAAATTGTAATAATTTATTTCACGGTTTAAAGAAGGAGGGTCACACGTATAAATTTCGAGGGCACCTCTTCATTTCGGTTACAGCTGACACCCAAAAGGCCGCTGCTTTTTTATCGTCATAAAAACTCGGCCCAACATTTCGGACATCTTGATAAGAACACTGAGGAAAAAAGCAGAATTTATAAAACTCGTGTCCCAGCATAGTTCTGTGAACGGGTTCTAAAGCTGAATATAGTCAATTGAGAAGTCCATTCAAAAAATCTGTGACGTAAATATCTTTTCATATTTTTACGTATTTACAGCGAAGTTTTGCACGCAATGTGTGTGAAAACACGAATATACAGTGTACGTATGAACCTATTATTATGTTTGTAAAGTTTTCCACCATACACGTCGAATATCCATTTTTAATATTATCCTCATTACTATATCTCCCCCTACATGGTTACATATCTTCAAATTTACTGTACGAATCGTTGTGTATGCATTGCCAAAATTGTCATTCCTACTAGTTTTGTCACCCCCCGAAAATATGCAAAAAAATCGTAGCCCGAAGACTTCATGTTCGGAAGCACAGGGATCAAATTACACGTAAGGTCCGGGAACTGCTTATCTTACCTCAGGTGTTTTGAGGTTTTCCTCAGTTTTTCCTAATAAGTGCCTGTGCATCAAGAACTACTTTACATTAATTCAAGACCAGTCTCATTCACACTTTGCCTGTTCAAAATACACCAGTCACCGTACCACTGGACAACACTCAGTCTAAGCTAATAACGTCATCAAATGAATCACAAATAAGTGAATACTCTACATGTAAAATAAGATTTTACTGCCTTGTTATTAGTGTCCTAGTAGAGTCGAATTTGCAAAACTTATCATTGCGTGATTTTATTCTTCTTCTTGCGACTGGATCGTCCTTAGATCAAAACACCCGCGTAAGCCTTATCTTCTGAACACACTCATATATCTGCTCTCAGTTGCGCTCCTGTCATTAGCAAATACGTTATTTACTCTACTGAAATATGGAGCAAATGGGTGTGAAGACTGCATGAAGACCTTTGAAAAGGCCATTACACGAGGCCGCAACAGACATATCAAGGTCTAACTCGTGACAGATGATGATGATGATGATGATGGTGATTTCCGTTTTTAGGGAAAAGCTCTTATAAACGAATTAATTAAGGAATTCACAAAACAAAAACGGCGTATTTAATTTCAGTCTCCACTTTCCAGTTCTGTAAGCAAGTCCTGTGTCCTACATTCCTTGAGTACAGACGTCTACATCACGTTGAACACAATGGACATTTATCCGTCTACATTATGTGCACAGCCCAGGCAACACAAATAGTTGCTAATAAAGCAATACATAATACTATTATAGTAAAAGCACAATTATCTCGAGAGGGGTAGTAGGGGAAGGGATTGGATAGAGCAGAGGTGAGACCGTCCCTGAACACGTCATGATGACATAAGGGGCATTGGAGTTACATAATATAATATTAAAAAGTGTACGTCAGCACAATCAATTTATTACTCAAGGTAATTATAAGGTTGCATGTTTCGACTATAGATTTGTCATCCTCAGGCTTATTTTGTCAATTGTGTCCCAAGACGCTATGCACACTTTGGAATCAAATAGTTTTTACACGATGGGATTCCAAAGTGTGCATAGCGTCTTGCGACACAATTGACAAAATAGGCCTGAGGATGACTAATCTATAGTCGAAACATGTAGCCTTATAATTACCTTGAGTAATAAAGTGATTGTGCTGACGTGCACTGTTTAATATTATATTACGTTACAAGCACATCGTGATGCTTCCATTCAGAAGTGGAGTTTCAGTTCCACTCATTCTTAACGTTGGCACTTGATAGGGGTAAATGATTAACTTTACGTCTTGGCCGCAATATCGCAGGTTAAACAGCCCCGCTACGCATTAAATAGGGGTCAGTGTTGGTCCTGAACCGGTCCATATGTTTAGAAGAGAAACACACGACTGGTCCCTGCAGGGAAGCGAATGACGAATCGCCGAACGTCCATCTTGTAACATAGTCACTACAATGACTGAGCTATCCCGAGTTCTGAGGTAAGACTGAGTAAAATAAGAAATTAAGATGGCGGAGCCGTCGTCACATGGACATGTCCGAAAATAAATAGCAACATGTCTTGCTTATACCAGCTACGAACAACCTTCACCTTACTTCACTTCTCGGAAAAGACAAAACAAAAGAGGATGAAAACTTCATCTGATAGCGTCTGTTACGCCATAGTTCATGCGGTTCAAGTCCGTTTCATAACGAATGTCCTCTCTTTCTCTCTCTCTCTCTCTCTCCCTCTCTCTCTCACTCCCGCCGCCCGCTCTCTTGTAACTAGTCCCATGGCACTCCAAAGCATACACATCCAGCACTTGCACGCTAAACTGCCATGTTTCCCCTCATAAGACACATGTTGAATTCTGCAGCAAGAGACTGCCACGGTGGGATGAGCCAAACTCTTTCCTTGTAATGATCCAAGATAAGCATACTGCTTCCACAGTGCGTGAGAAAGTAAACTACCAGTTAACAACGCGAATTTGTGTTCAAAAAAATATAAATTCCAGCCGCTAGAAGGTAGAATTTGCCTGTAAATGTGGCGTTTGCGCCTTCTGAACATTCTGGCCGATAGGAATACGCAGTGGCGTACCGGGGGTGGGGGTTTCAAACATCCCCTCCCCCGAAATTCCGAAGGCCCTCCAAAATCGTGCCAAACTCAACCCGATTGTGAAAACTGTTAAAAATTTATAAATTTAGGACGCCAACACCCCAAGATGTTCGGAAAAAAAGGCAGTACAATTCTAAAACTACCGCCGGTTCGCAATTGTTTTACATTAGCAATGACAAATAATTTGGTTGTCATCATAAATAGTCTTAAAGTACCAAAAATTAAGAATATGTTACTATATGAAATGAAATTTCTTGTACCAAACTACAGCTGCTTCCAGAACCCCTGACTAGGGGGCTACTGGTCCCAGATCTCCGTTCTCTCTGTCCTCTGTCTTCAACTGAATTTGTTGAACCCCCCCCCCTCCCGAACAAAATTCCCGGGTACGCCACTGGGAATACGGCTGTGTTCTTCAGATGGGTGCAAGATAGAGGACATATTTCCATTCTGATCCCCACGGCAGGATTAACATCATGATGACAGTGATGGGCAGAAGTTAGAGCCTACCAGCTTAGCTTCGGTTAGCGAAGAAAGGTGGCAGCCCACATTTTCCCAAACACACAAAGTTTATTCTCTAAAAATTTCAAAGTACAAAGACATAGCAACAAAACAGGTGTCTCACTGGAAAGCACTAGAATAAATTGATGAATTATCAGGCAATTTTTCTTTGCCTTTCGGCACTGTCACTGCGTAACAATCAATAATAATGACGGAGATAGGTACAAGCTACAAAACTCTTCAAATTCCTGTTTTACTGACACTTCTGATGGTATGAAAAACTGCGTTGCACTGTACCTTTGTTAAGGTTTCAAACTTTGTGTTAATTTGTCAAGTGGTGACCTCACACGTTAATACAAATCAGACTTACTTATAGTGACCACACCGGATATAAGCTGAGGCGGTACCACGATGGACACGGTACGTACAGTTATAACGATTTTCCATTCCCGGAAAGTTTCAACAGCCCGCCACTATTTTCGGACCTGAGACAGATGGATCTAGTTCACACACTTCCGCCTCATTCTGTTAAAGAACCACTTTAATATTATTTCCGCACACACACGCAGACTCCCATGTTGTCACTTGCGTTCAGACCATCCGACCAAACTTTTATGCGCTTTTTCCTATGTATCATTCGTACTTTTTTTTTTAATCTCATCATCTTCGATTTGATCATTCGAATAACATTTTGTTAGAATATATTGCAAAACACCTCACTATGCAATTTTATCCTCTCTCATTTTGCTTCTTCTCTTTCGTGTCAAACGTTATCCACAGCATACGCTCTCAGATACTTCTTACCTATGTTTATATTTTCAAAACCTTCTTGAACTCTGTCTTAGCCTGATTATCCCGCGTTGTCTTTTCCAAGTTATGTATGAGAAAATCGGATTCGGCAATAATCCAGGTCAAGAGGTTTATGGTAAAATAAAATAACACTAAATTAGCTAAACTTCTACGTTACTTCTAATATTTGATTTCAACTCTAGAAGAAAAAGTTCACAAAATGTCTCAGTTTGAAGAAAACTAAAGTGATTTTTTACAAACACGTTTAAAAAAATATATTAATAATTGTCCAACGAGATGCAACACAAAGCAGTCTATTTATTATTCTGCAAGTTCACTCTACATTTTTCGGGTGTCAACCACACCCATCATCAGGAGTACACAAAACTGTAACTACAGCCTCCGGTATTGGTCATATTTTTTGTTCAGCTACCTCCCTCCAACGTGGCCAAGCTAGCTTGGCCACGTTGGAACCATAAACATTAAATTTAAAAATAAGCTTCTTTTAGCGAATGTTGGTAGAACTGTAGGTAAGAAGATCTGTATTGTGTGAGAAAGTGACTAGATGATATTTTATTAATGAAAAACGTTTTCTCCTATAACAAACTTCATTATTTCAAACTGCATAATATGTGGTGCGTAGATCTACGTCTTTAAAAAAGAAAATAGAGGATAGAAGAAACGAGAGAAAAGTTTGGCCGTCATTTGTGTCATCAGCCTAGACGATTTATTCGAAATCAGCTTATGTTTTATCTGTTATACAAAAGGAAGAATTTTTCTGGCATAAAATGTATCTCAGTTTCATAAGAAGGCCGGTGATATGTCTTATCCAAATTGTTAGCCACGTACCCGTCTTGTCAAGGGCGGGCATAACATTCACACGCTACCACAACGACACACGGTAACCACAGAACCTAAACTACCCCTTTTATGATTTCGGTCTAATCTTTATTTCTACAGCAGACCAAGCATAAATTTAATCTACGGTGTGCAGCTATCTCTTTGTACTATGTTCTATTACATGATCCATGCTCAGCTCTTTCTTTTGCCTCATCTTACACTACATGGAGTACTTGCTCTGTTGTATTCTATGTTACATGATCAACTGCTGCTTCGGCCTCAGGGTGTAAACCTCAGAGAACAAGGCCGCTCGCCACCTTTGTCGCCACCACAGCAAGTCGGGTGTGACATCAACTGTACCCATGTCAAATAGGGTGCGACTCAATCAGCCACCCGCTAACACCAAGGCCACGATATACAGTAGACAGCCTACTGTTGAACCTAGGCCAAGTATTGTAGGTTGCAGCAATAAGCGTTGTCAAAATGACGTCAAAACAATTCATTCTCAGCGATATTAATACCTGAGAAAGTCCTGACACCTGTACAAGAGTCACCTACAAAGTCAGTGCTTTATGGTTCTTCGGAGAATGAGATATTGCGGCCTCTGCATCTCTGAACAATCTGGCAAAGCAAACAACGGCTAATTCAGAATGGGACAAGCATAAGCAACCGCTGTACAGTCACGTCCAAGGAAACAAGGATAAGACAAACATTCAATTCTTCTGCTCCTTGTTGTTCCTAGAACAGAAGAATATAAAGCAAGACTGGATAGGTAGACGACATAAAGGAATAAAAATAAGTGAAACCTGTAAAGGAGATTGTATTTAAAGGGGAAGTGTCAGTGCAGCTCCTCCTGAAGTACCCAGTAGATTATACGGCTATAATTTTCCTTCCGTAGAAAAGAAAATAGGAAATATATATATATATATAGCTCATTTGCGACAACAGTGTCACAACTCAAAATTAGTGATTTTTCAGGAGAAACATTTAAAGTTTTTGAAGTGCTATACTTTAGTATGAGTGCAACGACGACAAAACTGCTCTCCAGCGGCGAGTTTTACAAACTGCGTTATGACACTACGAGTATACCTGTTAAGACTGCATCTGCAAACGTTTCTTTCTATACCAATAACTCAAAAATGCCAAATTTCGAGTTGTGACACTCTTGTCGCAAATAAGCGATATGAGATAGACTTATGTCAGAATAACAGGAGCAGCGTTAACTAACGGCACAATCCCTTTCAGCAATCTACTTCTCCTCTACAGAAAAATGTGCTGCAAATCAGGCAAAGGAATTTAAGCATAGATCAGCTTCAGAAACTTGAATATTAATGCTTTTGATATTTCTGTTGGTTGCCTAGTTTTGTTAAAGTATTTAAATCATCAATTATGGGAAAGGCGAGATGTGTATAAAGCATACGTAGTAGGAAATATAAAACTTTGACAGAAAAGCTCAAAGGAAAACCCCCAAAGTGAATCTTGAATCCACCTTCCGAATACTTGAAAACTTTTTGGTATTTTTCTCCCTAGTGCTCGCTTTATGTCTGAAAGAGCAATTTTTCCCCTGACAGTTCTTAGGCTATGTCCTATTGACTTCTTGATAAGCATTGTTTTAAAATGAAGATGATTATAGATCATCGGTGGATTAATACTGACACGGGATAACCGCAGTACTCTGACCAAATCCTGTACCAGTGACACCTGGTCCACCTTAAACTCCCACACAGTCTGGCATCGGATCGAACCCGGCTGTCAGCGGTAAGAAGCCGGTGATTAACCACTGTTTTGTGCTATGACTAGAAGATTAAAAGAGATTACTAAATTTAAAACGCTGTAACGTGTCTGTAGGTTTCACTTCGTTATAATCCCCATGGAGTTTACGGTCTGATTCAGTTATTAAAGTAAATCTTTCTTCTGGCTTACGATTACCTAATAGACAGAATATTGTCTCGAATACAGAAACAAACTATGGCGTTGGTAGGTCTTGGCGTGAAGTGCTTGTAATTTTATCCGATTTTAACCAATAAAGGAAGGTACACACAAATTTGGACAAATTTCCCAAATTTGAATTCAAGAAAATCTGACCGTTGGAAGTAGCTCTGATATATGTGGACGGGTAAAGAGACACGATGAAGCTAATAGCCGTTGTTCGCATTTGTTATGTGAACCCGCATAACTAGTCCGCTTGAAATACGAATACAAAAATTCAGTTCATACCTTACAGAAAACACAGTGTACTTCCCTTAGAAATACTAATGCTGCATGGAGATATAAGTTATGGTGGAGATCATAAGGAAAATATAAATATTCTGTGCGAGAAACACTCAGAATATTTATGCTAAACCAGGTGAAACGTATGGTAACAACTGGGCTCTAAAGTGTTAATAAGCCCTATGGTGAGGATCAGTCGACTACTGGTTACGTCCTTGAAAACGGCGATAAGCCTACCTATTACGTACAAGGGGGTAATTCCTTCGCCAATTGCATTCCATCGTTTTTTCAATAAGCGTCCTGTACCTTGGTGTCATTAATTACAGGGGTAATTTTAATTACGTTAAACAACATTTCTTCGCCCGGTCTGTAATTTAATTAAGGCGTACTTTGTCACACAATAGAAAATAAAAAAATTACACTCGTTTCCGAGGCCCCAGGAACGACCTTAGCATTCGGATGAATGAATAAGCGCAACTGAATCCCCGATATCTGATATTTCGGCCACTAATAGCTAACTTTTTAAGCCTCATTGTGAGGCTAAATTTGGGAACTAAAAATGTAATTAACTGATTAGTTACGTGTGTTAATTATTTTAAGAATTTCACAGTAATTAAGTGAGATGATTCAGCACGATGTTTCTTACAACTTAAGAAAAAAGACAACGGACACTGCAGCAGCGTTTCTATTTAAATTGTGGTAGTTTCAAGCGACGTGCTGCACAGCAGATTTAATCTGTCCAGTACTACCAAAGATTTCATGATACAAGAAATACATGGAGCTACGAGAAGCACATCTATCACGTTTCATATAAAATTATAGTAGTTAAAAGTACCGGCGCTTAAAATACTTCGCTAAACAAAGTTCATTACGTGTGATTATAAAATACTGGCTGTTGAAAGAGTAGATAATTGACCGACTATTATAATTACTTTTTTCAGATACTTAAAAAATACAGATTAATAGTAAAAAGGGTAAAGTGTTTCCGTTACAGGCCCGGTGTGGCCCAGAGGGTGGGTAGAGGTATAGCTCTACTCTTCCTTGACCGCGGCACTAGAAGGGGATGAGTGGTCAGCAGCACGTCCCGGCCGCACTTTACCCCCGGGAAAGACCCGGTACCCATTTTACAGGAGGCTGGGTGGGCCCCAGGGCGGAAAATCTCGTCCCCACCGGGATTCGATCCCGGACCGTCCAGCCCGTAGTCAGTCGCTATACCGACTAAGGTACCCGGCTCACAGATTAATAGTACCTCACATAATATATTATTAGACTTCTAGAAAATATATTTTTCAACTAGCATAAATAAATCTCTGTTAATTTTATTTAATTTATACAAAACAAACAGTTAGGGGAATAAAAATGTGTTTCACGCTTGTTGTCACGGGTAATGCTTAGAGTCGGTAAGGAATCTCAGAGACCAGTATGGGAATGTTGACGTAGGAAACGACCCTACTGCAGGCGACTGTTTTCTTACTCACGTGAACGTACTTGAATGTGAGATTGACAAAACAATGCCTCTCCGTCGCTACTGTGCGCAGCATACACGCCGCTCTGGGAGCTAACCAAGATGTAGTAGTGAGTAAAACCAATTCAAGCTTTCTTACGAACACGCGTGTTGTATCCTCAGATATCTTATTTCGAGTCCCTCTAGCCACACTTCCTGTTTAAGGTACTGAAGAATTACTCAACATATTTTTATGTTATGAATTGGATTAAACTGGCACAGGATAGGATTACCTGGAGAGTTCTTGCGAGTATTGTAATAAATAATAGGTGTGGGATTAGTCAATAACACAACAATATCTAAAAAAGATGTTTAATAAAGGATGAAGTAAACTACATGTTTCGGCCAAACGCGGCCATCATCAGGTTTTCATCCGAAAGTATGGTGGTAGTGCTTTACAGGATTGGTATGGGTATTTCACGATGGTGAGATCTCAGCATCTCTGATGTTTGTTATATGCTATTTTTAAGGGGGATGGGGGGGGGTATCTGTGATGTGCGCTATCCTGGGGGTGCAGCTCAAGTATTTTAGAATTATTGTAATAAATATTCGGGATCCGTAAAAGGTGGGAATTTCTTGGCAATATAAGAAATTATCTTCTCCTAAAGAAAGGTCCCTCACCGTTGAGTAAGTTTCTTAGTTACTGCTTGCTTAAGGAATGTATAGTTGCAAGTAACTCTTTCTAACCTACGAATATTTGCCTACTGCAAAATCAGAGAGGCTGTATAACCTTCAATTTATGTGGTCAGGAACGTGTACAGTATGCATTAACGGTCCAGCAAACAAATTAAACAATGCTATTTGTTGACACAGCAGATCCTCTTAAAATTTTGGACATGGCATAATGACTTGCGTTTCCATTTCCAATTATACACGAAAGGAAACAGAGAAAAGCGTTCTTAAGTCTCTTCACATCAAATATTCTCAGAAATTTCCTTTGGATAGCGCCAATTGTTTATTGAATTGCACTGATTTTAGTCACACATATTTACTGCCGGAAATTAAATTGTAACAGAAATTGAACAAAATCCAAGTGAGAAAGGGGTCGAAGTTAAAATTCTGAAAGCAGAACACGTGTGACGTAGCAGCAACGAAACGAAATGCAAACGTGACAAGTGAACCGCGATGGAGATCCGCCTACTCCTTTACTATTGAAATGGATAATTGGAAGAGTTTTTGTTTTTGCCTTGATTCTTTGTACTTCTATTTCATTCCTCTGCTCTAGACTTTATTTTCAGCCTTTTTCGATTCATTTGAAAGTCCAACATCTCTTCTTTCATTCTCTGAATCCAGTCCCATCAAAGATAATAATAAATTGGTAGGGGATTATTTTGGGACAAAACGGCATAGGGTGTAAACCCTTACGTGTTACGAAGGAAGTTCACAACAAATAACGGACCAAACAACTTCATGGAAAAAAAGTCCTTCTTCGGCAGCCAACAGCTCAAAAGCTAACCAAGAAATTCCCCACATTTTATGAAACCAGAATAAACGTTACTGTGTGCAGAAAAAATTTACCGCTGAAAGTTGAATAAAGAGAAAGCAATTTGATGTCACTTGCTTTTTTATTTCATAATTTAATGCTCAACATGTTTCGGAAGTTAATACATCCATACTCAGGAGCTTGCGACTTATTTGTTGAGTTATTTCATGGGTTGTATTGCTCTGGTACGATGTGTGTTGGTGTTACGTTGTGGTTTGGCTGGGGTGGTGTGGTATCCGTATGCAGGCTGAAGCA
>Ga0123354_10020051_pt1 | contig 10509 bp, 6 predicted proteins | sample TergutLab28metaG_2_FD_97872 | JGI IMG/M metagenome (GOLD analysis project Ga0123354, IMG submission 97872) | Labiotermes labralis P4 segment gut microbial communities from Petit-Saut dam, French Guiana - Lab288 P4 | ecosystem: Host-associated > Arthropoda: Insects > Digestive system > Gut ...
GAGTGGACCCCGTTCCAGACCCACTACTACTCAGAAAATCTGGTAGCGCCGGGGATCGAACCCGGGACCTCTGTATCTGTAGCCAGAAACTCTGACCACTAGACCACAGAGGCGGTCTGTTTGTGTGTCTACTTCTTGTAATTCGTCCTTTCCTATCTTGCATGTTTTTATTTTTTATTTGTTTATTTATTTACTTTATACTTCTGCCGTTCTTACACAGTGTTTGTTTTTTTTCTTCTTCTTAATCGGAACTTATTTCAGACCAACTAACTCCGCAAATTATTCGGCTAGTTGGTTATGCCATCTCAACCCTTCACGCAGTCGATCTATTGCACAGCCAAGAAAGTTGTTAAATGACACGATAATGATGTCTGCTTGTGTAGAGAGTTATCCCAAACGAGGATTTCCCTGCAGTCCAAAAATATGCATTTATTCCAACTGTAGGTACTACCCTTCCTTTTTTGCCATTTCTGATCATCACCACGTGTTGTGCAAGTACGAATCCACGTTACGACAGTCTGCAGTGTAGTAAATCTGGGTGCCTCAGCTCTGCATATGAAGCGTAGACGTAGGTAATATTCTTAGAATTCTAGTTGAAGTTGACTGGTCGGTTTCACGCACCCTCTGTTTTACTTCTGTGGGAAGATCCCTTGGAAATAATTGGACTAACATCAGGTTCACCCTTTCCGGGTACCTTCTGTTGTTCCCGTAGGAATTCGAAACCCGTTTACTAAGACCATAATCAGTAGATTTAATGAGTTACGAAGGCTTACTCCATAGTTAATCCAGCTTCGTTAAATGAATATATCCCCTTTGCAGGATGTAATGTTCGGTGACGACTGTTTGTAGTTCGTGGAATACTGTTGTTAATGATTATGATGAATGTGATCTTTCGTGTTAATGTTGATATGCGTATAATTTAATTGGAATGTGGGGTGTGTTCAACTGAATGATTTCACAATAACGCAGGCACAGAAAGATCTGTGCGATGTGATATTTTTATTTGTGTATAATTGTACAGAAAAGTTAATTTAATATAAACAGCGCTTCGATTTTAAGCTCTAAGTTGTGTATTTGTCGCTTGACCCTCTTCTTCAGGATTCTGAAGGGCAAATACTGTCCTCTACGACACGTGAATATGAGTCTAGTCAGCAGTAAGAGCTCTGCTTTCCCTTTTCGTAACTCTCACTGCTGCTTTGTGGCTTTCCACCTTTACATGTTAATGTTTTTCTTTACTGTGTACTTGAACGTGATGTAGGAACGGTAATTTTTTACTGTGGCGCTACGACCCGATTCCGGGTCATGGGTCCTCATTAATAAGGCTTCACGATCACACTCATTGGACACACCACAACCGGTAGGACTCTTCTGGACGAGTGATCAGCCCTACGCTGAGACCTCTGCCTTGCAAAACACAATACTCACAAGAGAGAAACATTCATGACCTCAGCGGGATTCGAATCCAAAATCCCAACAAGAGAGCGGCCCCAGACCCACGCCTCAGACCGCGCGGTCACTGGGATGTAAACGGCATTGCTTAACCGACTTACACACTAGACACAAATCACATTTCAGTGGTTATCAATTCTGCTACGTAATCCACGACCTGCTGGGTTTGGTTTGTGGTCGGGAGTCTTTATTAGCTCGGATTCTTCATAGATTTCCTTAGTAGTGGTCGGGGGCTGCTTTCAAAGTAGACCGGGACTGTTTTTCTTTCCACCTCTCCCAAAATTCTTATTTAATTAATTCTTAATTCATGAGTATCTGTCGTTTTGGGATTTCATGAAGTGTAGTTTCGAGTGCCGGAAATAGTTGCACGTTATGAATACGTTGATAATATTTTACAACGCATGTGAACTGCAGATCATGGGCTTTAATTTTGACGACGGTTTATCTGCAAGATGGTCAGTGTTATTAATAAACATGTTTCTTGTATTGCTGTGCTGAGCACAGGAGCTGTTACGGGATATCGTGGCGGAAGCAGAAATCCTATGCGATAGAGCTGTCATGGTGGGCGCGGCTATAAAAGAAAGACCATATAGTAGTATCACAGATAACATGAAGATGCAGAACGGCAAGGGTGTTAATGGATATTCAGGTTTTATTACTTTTAAATTGTTTTTCCGAAAGAAGGTAAGTAGACAGACGTGGTTTTATATCCAGGGAGATATTCTGGCATTTGGTGAAAGACTTTGACAGTGTTTACAACTAAATGACTTCAACATAAACCGCCATTAGACACTTCCCATCATCACAGCCGACTTTCCTGCGATCCATCTTCATACTGTCACTGCTTTATGTGCGAATACCCTTCAGTGTATTGCCAGTCAGGTCAGTGCTGTGCAAACCTGCGATACGTGAACTACATTCTGCTATCCGTCCGTGATGAAGCTCTGAAAGTCGGAAGCTTATTTCGGATTTTAAAAGATTTCAAGCGTCTGCATTTACATACATCACTGCAGCGGTACTGGATTTGAATTATTGTGCTTTAATATCAGAAGCTCTTAAAAAATTGTGTAAAATGTGGGCTTCCATGACTTGCACTCAGTGTGCTAACAACGAGAATCACACTTGAATGCAAAATTGCTCACTTTCTTGGTACTGTATGAGGCGTGGCGATACATAGTGTGAAAAAGATGCACGTTCGGTACTGTACTGACAGACGGGTGTACCAGAAAATGAAAACCAATATTTAAGACACAATATTTCGAGTGTTTCTTGTGATTGAGTGTGCGTTACTGTTGCACGACAAAGTCCAGAGACAGGGTTTTGTGAGCAAGGGGCGCTTATATGTACATGGTTAGGAACAAGGTGCAATTTGTTCACCAAATTCATATATACAAGCAGAGGAAAAGGAAGGATAAATTCAAACTAGGGATGATAGCAGTAAAAGGAAAAGGACGTGAGAGTGGGAAGAAAGGGAGCTGTAAAGTTGATACTTCTTTGTTTTCGCTGCAGCTGTTAGTTTGAATCTTCATTCCCACTGTGTTTTTCAATATTGTCTGCTGCAGTGTTCGTTTACTTCATGCATGCATTGAAGACAACTCGCGCGCCTGCGGATGATGTTTAGATTACGCACTCCACACCAATGACGGAGAAGTTGCCTTCTGAGCGCGGCGAACCATTTCATCCATTGATAGCTATTCACAATTGTGCCTTACTGTAAGGATCACTATTTCCCCCATGCTGGCTGCAGTAGGTTGAAACGTTGATGTCCGAAACACCCTTCGTTCTTGTTAATATTTATTCAGATATGTGAAAAATGCAGTAGTCGTGTGTTATGTTCAAGGGGGACAGGCGTTTATTTCTTCCATATAATTACCAAAGTTACATTTTTTTCAGAATTACTTGTCCAGTTTTGTACAGCTGTTAAATGGTCCGGATTTTGGAAATCTGACAAAGGAAGAGCAGGTAAACAAATTGATATGTAATTCGTTGAATAAATGAGTAAAGAAAGAAAGAGACTAAAGGCGAGGATAAAAAGAAAATAAGTAAACAGGAAAGAGCGATACAAAGAAAGGAGAAAGAGTTATGTAAATAGACAAATACAAAGAGAAGGAGCGGAAAATGGAAAGTGATGAATAAGCAAAAGAGGTAAAAGAATAAGGGTGAGATGAAAGGAGATAAAGCAAGAAATGAGTAAAGAAAGCAGGAAAGAAATACCCCAGAAGTGAACAAAAAAATCTCAGAATTTCACGTTTTCCATGCCGTTTATTGAAATTCGGTTACTATAATTTAGGCCAACAAATTATGAAATTCACTGACTCCTAAACGCTGCGGCATTATTGGCCCATCATCAGGGAGTGCAATAAACTGTACAAAAACGGTAGCCTATACTAAGCAACCGTTTTATACAGCTTACTGCACTCCTTGGTAGTTTAATAAGGACTGCTGTAAATGTGCGGCATTTCATAAGTTTCAACATCTGTTACGTGTTTTAAAATTAAGTTTAGTTTGATTTCGAATTTTTGTATGTCACAAATATTTCCTCAGTTGTTTCATGCCAGACCCCTCGTCACTTGGAGTTTAAATGTAAGGTAAAACTTATAAAGTCATCAGTCTAAAGTCCACAATACGTCATGCACTTAATTCTTGAAATGACAGTTTTTTATTCGTTAAAAGTTTACGAATTTCGTCCAGACATTCAACGAATTTTTCAATAACAGAACGTCGAGTAAACCAGCAAGCCTTGTTTTACATACGTAGTCCATCGTACACTGAATGTAACTCCCCCAGCAAATTTTGAAATTGCATTTGTGCAAAGCAGGCGCAGAAATAAAATTGGTATCTTACGTTACAATTTTTTTCATAGTATAAAAGCTCCGTAAGACAAGCTTTTACACAAAAAGCCTCACAATACAGTGAAAGCCTAGCCATGGATTTTCAAGACATTTTGTAAACAAACTTACAAGACCTGCTTTTCTCTCAACTACGCTGTGTGTATCATTAGTTGTCACAGAAACTATTCCTAAAAGAGCAAGTCGTCTTTTAGGTCATTGAGGGCTGCCTTGCATATTCAGCCCTTGTGGTATTTTCAGGTAAATTATGTAAGTTAATTCTTCACGATTTACACTGCTACTACATAATCGAGCAATATAGGGTAGTGTAGTTTGCTAACTTTATAAAATAAAAGTAGGAGATTACACGATCAGGTAATGTTTTACTTGATCTGTGGTTTCTCGTTTTTAGTATTATAACTTTCACTTGGAGAACTGCGCTCTTCTGGGTTATTACGCAGCGAGTAGTGGTAATTTCTTACCGACGTTTCGGGACAACATATCGGCACCATCTTAATTGTCGTACTTGAATATGGAACGTCAGTTTGTCCCGAAATGTCGGTAAGAAATTACCACTACTCACTGCGTAATAACCCAGAAGAGCGCACGTATCAGTTACTTCGCGACGGAAGTCTGAACTTAGGCTTATTTTACTGTGTTTATACTCACTGGAATATTCACAGTGTGTCGAATAAGCTTTCCTTCTCCAGAAAACCTTAAGGAAAGGAAATGAACATATGGGAGCCAAGATTCTTTAATATAATACTCAACAATCAATGGTTTTCCTTGTTGAGCAGTAATCGTTGATACAAAAATACCAACAGGAGCTCAGTTGGAACTACTTAAGAAATTTTCATCAAAACAGAAGGCTGCATTTTATGTTTGTTTATTTTTCTTCGTTCTTGCTGACTTTTATCGCAAAGACGCATATGAAGTGTTTCATAAGGACGCTCCGTGGTAGAAGTTCAGCAGACCACTGGTTCGGAACATGTGACGCGTAATGCTTTACCACCTCTTTTAATTATGCCAGTTCTTTCTCCTTACCTCTGTTGGAAATCGCTGCTTCTGCTTCATTCGTTTAAACGTTGTAATTTCTGCCCACATTGTTGACAAATTATACATTACGCAAAACACATTTTCAGTAATTAATAATTCAGCACATTCGGAAAGGGACTATATTAGTCAAGCGTTTATTATTCATATCAATACTTATTAAAAGTTAAATTAATTTAATATATTTTGCATAGTTTTAAGCTAGTTTAATTTCCGTCTGATTATGTATTGTCCTTGCATCTGTCCGCATAGAACAACTCGGTTACTGCTGGACGAATTTTTGTGAAATTTTATACTTGTGGGGAGGGGGGGGAGGGGGGTGTTTTACTTAAATCTGTTGAGAAAGTTCCAGTATCGTTGAAGTTGTCAACGCTGCTTTAAACACAGTGCTGTGTTTTCTGATGATTCTTCTGAAACAATACGTCGCTGTCACCCTCATGTCTTCCCTCACAAAGAATCTGTTTGAAATTTTTTCAACAGCCTGCATAGTGTTGGTTTCGAAGGAAGTTACACGCCTGACTTTCCAGTTGACACAATGTGTAATTTTAACCTAAGTAGATCCAACTAAACCGCCTTCACTTCTGCTCATGTGAAATAGGAAGAGCGGCCGGAAATGAACTAAGAAATCGGTCAGATGAACGAATGACCCTATATTTTTGTCTGGAATGTATCGCATTGGTCACTGTCTTGCGATGCTCAGTCATACAAACAAACATTCTCGGAAACTCCGGCTTGAGACTGAGTAACCAAATACAGTTGGAGGAAACAGAGTTAACTCGGAGGTGGGTCGTTGAGTCGTCGTACCCAAAATATGTTCAAGATCTTTATGTAGTAGGCTTAAAGTAAGATTTATAGACTTACCTTCCATGGGTACATTGTTCCAGGTGGTGTTCGCTGTTGCCATAAAATAGCTATAAATACACAGTGTTTCTCCACCCAGCGTGCTTGGAGTTTGAATACACTGTGATTAAGGAAAGTGCTAGCCTACGTGCTTTAGTTTGGCTGTATGCACCTTTCCTGTTACGTTAGAGAAGTCGGGTTTGCTTGTTACTTAATACGGTACAACTAAAATGGTAACGTAGTTTCTTTAAGGTGTACGCAAGACGTCATGCGGTTTCACGCCATGCACGTGGCTAGTAAATCACGAACCATTTCTCACGTTGTGCTTGCATCTTCCTGTTGGATAATCTGTTCGTTTGAAAGCCACGTGCATACTGTATGTAGAGGAGTGTTCAGCTTCACACTCCGGCTGCTTTAGTAGCAAGGAAGTAGTACCTGGTGCCCATTGGATAGGAGGATTGGTGGCGGTTTTGAAAACGATGTCGCCACCTTTTCGTCTAATACCCTTTGTAGTTTCGAATAAAAGTAGTTTGTCCATTCATGTCTACCATGTTCTCAGATATCTGTCTCAGTTATTCTTCATTGTATTTTTCTTCTTTCGAGTACTTAAGTACATTTCTACTGCGTCCAGTTAAAAGACTCTCTTTGGCCCCTTTCTAGTTAACATTAATAATGTGCTTCCATTCACGCCTTTTCATTGGTTTACCCTCCTTTTAATTTCCTTCGTATTTTTTGTTTTTATGACGGTATTAACTTTTGTTTATGTTAATTCTAGTCTTAGTTTTTGAGTGTTGCCTGTTTTTATCCTTACGTTAGAGGTGCCAATGAATTACTGCTCCAAAATTCCAAAATTCGCATTTTGTCAGGTCCCAGTCACTGTTCAGATTGCAAGGCCTGTCTTTGTAAGTTCATTGGAAATGAAACTGGCGGAACTTGGAGGAAATAAATTTTGTGTTGTGTAGTAGTTTAATAATTACCATCGACACAACTGGTTTTTATTATGTTGTACCGAGGCATTTGGCTACATGTTTCACCACCAGTGGTCATCCTAAGGTCCTTAAAATATATAAAATTGAAATTACAATAGCAGTACCAGTTGTGGTAGGTCCGATTGAGATATCGGAAAGAAAAGTTTGTGTTCTGCTGAGTAGATCTCACTTAATTCTCAGACAGAATTTTTCTGTTCTATATTTCGTTCAGAAACGTTTGTTTAATACATAAGCTGAACGTGCTGTAGTGTGAGGTACTGGCAGCCTTGTAAAATAAACCACAAAAATATGTACCTCTTAATTTTCAACGATCTTTGGGGAGAGGTATTTTCGGATATTTCTTGCTTCATGATTTTAAAGCAGGTGAAATCGAAACTGTAGCGTGTTGCAGAGTAGTGTCGTCTTGTTAAACTTCAGCTGCTCATGTGTTAAAAGATAATTATACTCCCAGGTTGAAGGGCGATAATTCAACTAGAGCTTTCATTTGATGGCAGTTCCAGAAGAGTAATAAACTGCTGAACTTCACTGTGAAAGACGATGTACATACGAGTATAGAGATGCACGACTGCATGATCTGCACAGAGTTTGTTAACTCTGTTACAGCTTGCTTATATGACTCTGTTACAGAAGTGTGCTGTAAGGACCGTTGTGGTCCATTCTTTACGTAGATGAAACGTCAGGTTTCGAGTGTTGCCTGCAAAGATACATTTCACACGCTTTAGTAAAACAGTGGAGAGGTTTACTTCTTGACGTGCATTTAACACTTCCAGAAATTACAAAGAATGCTTGTAATAAAACGTATAAATAATTATTTTAATTGGTGTTGTTTTTCTAGAAGAATTTTTCTTAATAGAAGTAGTTATATTTTAAATATTCAGCGGGCCTTCCGTTCAGTTTCTCATGTCCGTATAGGCCGTGTCAAGCTTACACACGCACGCATATTTCTATGCCGAATATAAGAGAATTTACTTTCTTTTTACATTATGTAATTTTTCTCCCTATTGTTAGAAATTCTGTGAAACGCTATTATTGGTTTTAAAGCTATTTTGGTACGCGATCAGACCCGCCAGGCTCGCCTAACAGTTAATTTGATATAACAAGCACTCCTATTTGTCAGACTCTGCTTTTCGCTTACTTGCTTGTGCGTGGTTCGTAGCTTTCAGTTGTCGATCGATCGTTGCAATCTCTCTTGACTTCTCGACCGACTTCAGCTAGCAGTCTCGCCCAGACTCACCTGCATGCTTCATATTGATTCATGGTTTGCGGGCATTCTGTTTTACCGTTCATCATTTTGTTTAAAGCCCAGTTAGGTGATTAATTGCTAGCCCATCGAAAGAAGGGATGTGTGGGATGTTTGATCACTTCTTGAGTTATATTATGTCATTGTTCAGCTAAAAATCTTTAATAGTACCGATTGGCATATGAATAATAACATAGTTTAGTACATGACAATTTGGTCTTCTTCTAGTTCAAAGTAGTTTCTTGCTTTTGTCTTGAGATACTGATGTAAAGACGGACGCTTAGGACAGGGTATCCGGTAATGTGGCCGAATTTCATTTCCTCGACTTGTGTATATTTTAGGGGTGCACTAACGTCAAGTGGCGTAGAAGTTTTTTAATTATTTTCTTTTACTTTCTGAACAGACACGCTTAAGAATATGTATGTATGTATGTGTGTGTGTGTATGTATGTGTGTGTATGTATATACGTATGTATGTGCGCGCGCGCTTATGTATGCAATGTATGTATGTGTGCCTGGTTGTATATATGTATGTAACATACGTATGTGTGCCTGTGTGTACTTGTGTATGTATGTATGTATGTGTGTATGTATTATGTATTATGTATGTATGTATGTACGTACGCATGTGTTTATATGCATAAACAGTTTATATTGTGCTCATTTTCAGTGTCCTGTTTGCTACTTCAAGGCCTGGCTGTACATCTACGTAGTTGCTGCTGACCTATTAGTACCCGTATATGAAGGGATCTTCGTTTTTAAAGGAAATTCAAAATTTTGTACTTCTTCTCAAGGTAGAAATTTCGTGTAGAAATATTGTCAACATTTTCGAAGGACACATAGATGGGTGAAGTTGGGAGGAAGGAATAGTTTGTACTAGTAGCTTCGTTGGGACTGAGGACAGTATGTCGTTTGGTGTACCGCTATGTGCCTACATTATTAAGAGATGTAACATTAGGAGTAAATTTGGTTCTGTGAAACGAACTTAGTATAACGAATATACGTAATTTGTCTTCCTATCGTACATTGAGAACTCCTCCATTTGGAAGATCCATCAGTTACTGCCGCTTAAGGAAACCTGCTTTTCGTTGTTTGTTCTGACTTTGTATCGCAACATATAAATGGACTTGTGGGCAATGCAGATCTTTTATAGTACTAAAAATTTGGTACATATAATAATTGGCCGGGATTTTAGGATTACAAATATGCTACATACAAAAACGATTATAGATTTATGATTTTATTATACTTCTTCGACGGAACAAATCCTACGTGACATACACAAGTATCGAATCACCACCACCACCACATATGCTTTTTGCTAATACATTCCTGGTCTCCGTTAAAAAAAGTGTCAGTCGTAACCTCAGATTTGCGTACTGTCGCCATAGTCATAATTGTTAGAAACTGCATTTAGTACATAATTTATATGCGCGTTTTTGTTTTAGTTCATTATTCACACCTGTGTTTCTAGCACTGGTAATTCATTACTTATTCTCATTGCGCCAGACGCTAAATATAGAGCCCATGCAGCCGCTGTTTTGTTGTATTGCGGTCGTAAAATACCAGTTAAAAACTGAGTGTTTTTGGAAGGCTTATTACCATCTTTTCAAGAACTTAAATAAGTGGCCCTTGTGTCACGCCCACGTCAGCCAGTCAACCTTTATGAAAGTAACAACTGCTGAACTGAGGTTGCGTTCAGATGGATGATTTCACCAGATTTTGTGAATATGTATTAACTGGCTGAGGCACTGAGATAGAGGGGAAAAAACATACACACATGTTTTATTAAGAAAGGAAAGTGGCTCAAAACGAATGAAATCGTCACTAACTCGCAATTCCTTGTCATGTTCCCATAATGTTGTACTGTGCCTAAGGTCGGCGGTTAAAAATGTCAATAGCCTACAAAATTTAAGAATAAGTTATGCTGATCACGTATGAAACGTAATAATGATAATATCTGCATTAACACTGGTTCTACATGTTAATTCTCTTGGACGTTGTTATCTGCTATTTATGGTAGAAATATAACCTGTCGTTTTTTTTTCATTTTTATCACCGTGCAATATTGTCAATTTTAAAATTATAGCAAACCAACTAGTTGCACACAA
>Ga0123354_10020052_pt1 | contig 10509 bp, 9 predicted proteins | sample TergutLab28metaG_2_FD_97872 | JGI IMG/M metagenome (GOLD analysis project Ga0123354, IMG submission 97872) | Labiotermes labralis P4 segment gut microbial communities from Petit-Saut dam, French Guiana - Lab288 P4 | ecosystem: Host-associated > Arthropoda: Insects > Digestive system > Gut ...
CACCCTGCAAAATGCAGGTACGGTGAGCTTCGCCAACTCGGCCGTGGGCAACATCTTCACCATGCACTCGCTCGTCGGCCAGGGCGGTACGTTCATCCTGCATTCCGTGCTTGGCGCGGACAACTCCGTGACGGACAAGCTCGTCATCAACGGCGGCACCGCCACAGGCAACAGCTTCCTGCAAATCATCAACCAGGGCGGACTCGGCGCTCTGACAGCCGGTAACGGCATAAACGTGGTGCAGGCCGTAAACGGCGGCACAACCGGGACCACAGCCTTCTCCCTCACAGGCGGAAGCATAGCGGCGGGCGCGTATGTGTACACGCTCCAACGCAGCGGATTGAACGGCAGCAACTCCGACGACTGGTTCCTGCGCAGCACCCTGGGCGGCGGAGGCGGTGGAGGCGGAGGAGGTGGTGGAGGTGGCCAGATAGAGCTGCCCACCCTTTCCCTGCCCAACTACCGCATGGAAGTGCCGGTCTATATGGCCGCGCCCGCCCTGGCGGAACGCATGGGCCGCACCATGCTCGGCGCGTACCACGACCGCAGGGGCGAGGATTACCTCTCCGACAAACCTGGCCAGGATATGGCCGGATGGATTCGCGTGTTCGGCGAAACCGGACGCACAAGCTTTGACAAAGGTTCAAGCAACTTCGATTCGCAGGGGCCATCCTACGACTTCGGCATCGACGGCCTGCAATTCGGCTTCGACGCCCTGCGTATGACCACCGACTCCGGCCTCAACCATGTGGCGGGCATCTACGGCGGATACATGCACGGCCATGCGGACGTGAACCAGGTCTATTACGGCTCCAAGGCCGGGACCGTGGACATGGACGCCTATTCCCTGGGCGCATACTACACGCTTATGGGCAATCCGGGCTGGTACGTGGACGCTGTCTTGCAGCCCACATGGTACGGGAACTCCCTGGCGCAGTCGCAGATTGGCGCAAAGATCCATCCCAACGGTTTCGGTCTCGTGGCTTCGCTTGAGGGCGGCTATCCCATCCAGCTTGGCAACGACTTCGCCATCGAGCCCCAGGCACAGCTTCTCTACCAGTATAACCGCATCGACAACGATTCCGACTACGCGGGCCGCGTCAAGTATGACGACGTAAGCAACTGGATCGGCCGCTTGGGCGTCCGCGCCACCAAAAACTGGACGAGCGAATCCGGCAAAAAGGGCACGGTTTGGGCGCGCGTCAACGTGTGGCACCAGATGGGCAACGACGCCAAGACCACCTTCACCAACGTGAACGGCCTGTACCCGACGGCCCTGAACACGTCGCTCGGCGGCACATGGGGCCAGGTGGGCGTTGGCGTGTCCGGGCAACTCACCGAAAAGCTGTCGGGTTTTGTCACCGGCGACTACAATCAGGGATTGGGCAACAACAGAGGCCACAGCTTCGCGGGCAGGGTGGGGCTCAAGTATCAGTTTTGATTTGATTGATTGAACCTGTTACGCAGGAGGCAATCGTCAACCATAGGAGAACCCCATGATTACAGAACGCGATCTCAAGCCGGGCGACGTTTTCCTGTATCACGGCCATTCCATATTGGGGTGGGCCATCCGGCTCCTCGATGGAACCGATGTGAACCACGCGGCCATTTATTTGGGGGATGGAAAAGTCGGGGAGGCACTCGGCCAGGGAGTGGTCCAAACAGAGCTTGCCCAGAGTGTACAGGGAAGCGCGGTCCGGGCGTACCGGCACGTACAGCCCCCTGCCGATATGACGCCGGTTACGGGGGAGGCCCAGGCCATTTTGAAAGACGGCCATTCGTATGCGTATGATCAAATTCTGCTGCTCGCGCTTCTCAGCATCACGCGAAAGCTGCCGCTGCCGCACCTGATGAGCGGCCTTCTGCGCGGCATCCTGGACAAGGCGGCCTCGATTCTGGTGCAGCTCGCTCACCAGAATCGCAAGCCCATGATCTGCTCGGAGTTCGTCTATCGCTGCTACGACCAAGCCCTGACCAGTGATCCGGCCCCGTACAAAATCAAAATAGCCGGGAGCTTGAAGGCCGTCGGGACTTCCAGCTCGCGCATCGACCCCGAAAGCCTTATTGCGCGTCTGAGCGCCACCCCGTCCCTTGACGCCGTTGCGAAGGCTCCTGTGGACACTACGCCGCCCTCCCTGGAGAAAATCGAAAAGGACCTTGAAGACTTCAAGAAGAAGGTCGATTCGGGCCAGGAGAAGGGCATTGTGACGGATGTGATCCTCACAAAGGTGCTTGAGGAGTTGAGCGGCCATATCGTCAACTTCGTCTGGAACTACCTTGCCGCCCTGGGCAAAAGCCCCGCCACCTCAAAGGGAATAGCCGATATCTTCCGCGCACAGCCGGATTTCGTCACGCCGGGCGATCTTTTCAAGAGCCCCAGCCTCGACGGGGTAGGACAGATCGCCTGACGCGGCGAACAACCATCGACAACGAGAAAAGAGGCCCAGTCTTCGTGAAGGGAAGCTGGGCCTCTTTGTGTGGCCGCCTCTCCCAACTTCAGTGGGGCGAGGCGATGTCGTGTTTGCGCATGAGTTCGTAGAAGGTCGGACGGCTTATGCCAAGCGTTAGGGAGGCTTTGACGATATTGCCGGCGCAGTGTTTGAGGGCCTGGGTCACCATGGCGCGTTCCAGTTGGGAGCGGGCGTCCTTGAGGGTCTGGTTTGGGGTGATGGGGCCGCTGTGGGCGTCATCGGCGTCGAGGCCCAGGTCTTGGGGTTCGATGTGGGAGTTTTCGGCCAGGATGACAGCCCGGCGTATTTTGTTCTCTAATTCTCGGACGTTGCCGGGCCAGGGATGGGCGCGGATGAGCCGGAGGGCTTCGGGCGAGAAATCCGTGACCCTGTCCGGGACGCCATGCTGGGCAAGGAAGTGCCGGGCCAGAAGCGTGACGTCCTCGCCGCGCTCGCGCAGGGGGGGCAGGCCGATGGTGACCACCCCGACCCGGTAGTAGAGATCCTCGCGGAATTGTCCCTCCCGGATGGCGAGCTTCAGGTTGCGGTTGGTGGCGGTGAGCACCCGGACATCGACCGGGATGTTTTTGTGTCCGCCCACGCGTTGGATGGTCATTTCCTGAAGGAAGCGCAGGAGTTTGACCTGGAGGCTGACCGGCAGTTCGCCGATCTCGTCAAGAAAGAGGGTGCCCTTGTCGGCGTATTCCACTTTCCCTTTGACGGTGTTGGTGGCGCCGGTAAATGCGCCGCGCTCGTGGCCGAAGAACTCGGATTCCAGGAGATTTTCCGGGATGGCGCCGCAGTTGACCGCCGTCAGGGGTTTGTTGTGCCGGGGGCTTAAGGTATGGATGGCCTGGGCCACCAGTTCCTTGCCCGTGCCTGATTCGCCCCGGATGAGCACCGGGGCGTCGGCCGCCGCCACCTTGTTTATGACGCCAAAGACCTCGCGCATGGCCTCGCACTGGCCGATAATGCCCGGGACGCCGGGGGTGCCGGTGTTGCTGGACGAAGAAATCGGCCGGCTTTGCGAGTGGTTGTGGCGCACCGTGCCGGGGATGTGAAACGCTCCGTGGATCATCGCCGTGAGTTGGTTTTGCGTCAAAAAGCCGCCTGGATGGCCGGGTATGCCTGACGCAGGAAGTCTTCGAGAACGGCTTTGGCCTTGGCCGGGTCGTCCTTGGAGTCCATGTTCAGGCGCACGAAGGCCGCGCCGCGCCTGCCGTTTCGCACGGAGTTGACGATCTCGGCCAGTTTGAGACCTGTCTCGCTGGAATAGACATGGCCGTTGACGATGAACCAATAGACGAAGAGTTCCGTGTGGTCGCGCCCCTGGTAGAGAGCCTGGGTCAGTTCGCGGGGTTTGCCGCTCAGGGTGAGAACGAGCGGACGCGAAAAGAGTTCCAGCCAGCCGCTGCCCGGCAGGCAATTTTTGGGGGAGTGGATCGGTCCGGAGCCCTGGCCGCCGTCGTGGTAGCCGATGTAGAGTCCCACGGCATTGCCTGCCGCATCGCTGTAGGTTCTGGCGAGGTAGTCGCTGGGGCGCAGCTTGGCGAGCAGCTCGTGGCTGAAAAATTGCTGTGGGCCTCCCCGCCAGCTTCCAAAAATGGAGGGGAACGCGGCAAGCGGCTTCGCGAGCGGCTGGGGGATCTCTTGGTGCGCGCTCACGTAGGCGGCAGCCGCGGCCAGCAGAAAGTATATGACCAGAAATCGGAACCAGATTCTCATCGGGCAAACCTCCTCAAAAGGTGATGCACTCCGGCAAAGAGGAGCAGGGCAAAGACGAATGTGGCTATCCCGGTGAATTCATGGAAGAAGCCGCTGGCGGCCTGGGCGCCTATGTGGCGGGCCAGAAGCCCTGTGCCCACCACCCGCAGGACATTGGTGAAGATGGCGATGGGCAGGGTCGCGGCGATAAGGATGAGACGTTGCCCTGTGGAGCGGATGAAGATGAGGGAGTAGGCCACGCCCAGGGCCAGAAGCGAGGTGAGCGAGCGCAGCCCGGAGCAGGCGTCCACCACTTCCAGGGTGATGTTCGGGAACATGATGACGTTGCCTTCGCGCAGGACGACTATTCCCAGGGCATGCAGAATGCCGACGGACATTTGGCTGACAAGGAGTTTCAGCGGCAGCGCGACGGCGTCGTAGACGATGTTGGGAATGGGGATCATGAAGGTCAAAAAGAGGATTGGCAGGCTAAGGAGGGAAAAGACGTCCCGGCCAAGCCAGAAGAGCGTGCAGCCGCACAGGGCGAGCACCAGGGAAAACCGCTGGATGAAGAGTTCCGAGGCGAGCCACCCGCCAAGAAGGAGGAGCATGGCGAAAACGAGAATCCAAAGCCCGGCGGGGCAAGACGAGACAGGGGCCACGGCCAGTTTTTTACGGCGGGTCCAGACGAGGTAGGCGCTGACGAGCGGGACCAGAAAACCGTGGGAGGCGTTGTCGTCAAAATACCAGTCGCGGACCATGGCGGTTGCGATGTGGTGGTAGGTCAGGCTTAAAAAGCCCAGGCCCACAAGGAGTTGGAGCCGGTAAGAACGCAAAGCGCCCGCCAGGGTCAAGACCTGGGGCAGCGCATCGGGCTCCGGCGTCGCGCCGGTCCTGTTTTGGGCCTGTGTATGAGTTTTGATGTCCATGGATGTGGACGTATCCTTTATTGCCGGTACGGTTCATGTATGGGGATATCAGGGAGGCTTAAGTCGAAAAATGGGGAGAGCACCGTATCTTGTCTGCGGGATGCCCCTACAGCCGGGTTTGTTGGTAGTGGGTCAGCCCACCGTGAGATAAGGAAGGCAAGTTTTCCGCGATGGGAGTGGACTCTTACGTCCATAACCTGAGCGGAAAACGCGGCCTGACGCGGTATCACGGTGGCCCGCTGCCGCCGGTTTGCCAAGCGGCATGAAGCTTGCTATGGCGTCAGACGTTTGGCATACGGCCGCGCGGTATTTTCGAGGGGCGTAAAACGCCTGACCGGAGAATAAAGATGGTTGAAAGCGCCCGGAACGCGAGGGGAAATACCCCTCACCTAAGCCGCTCGCAAAGAAAAATGTTTCTTTTTCTGGATGCGTTGGGAGTGGATACGCAGGGCTATTTCCAGGCAATGCGGATGCTCGAAACAAAGGCGCTGGCAAAGGAGTATTCCGCGCAAATTCTCAGGATGAGGTTTGCCATTCATTGCAATATATTGGCACTGCTGTTTGGTCCGCTGTGGTATTATTCGAAAGGAATGTGGCTGAAAGGGTCGGCAATAATTTCCGGATGGATCGTTTGCGGATTGCTCCTTTCCTTTCTGGCGCAATTTGTTGGACCGCTGGTTGTTGTTGCCGGCGTTCTTGCATATATGGTCCTCATTTCCATGTGCGCGAATCTTGACTACTACTATTTTATCAAGAGAAATGAACGAGTATGGCCGGGCGTTCCATTCCTGGGAAACACGGCCGCCGCCGGGCTTGTCCATACGGTGGCCGGCCTGGCGATAGTCTTTTGCCTTATTTTGGCCGTTGTCATTGCTTCCGGCGGAAGCGGGCAGACGCCGTTTCTGGCGGAAATAAGCCAGCAGCTCGCGGGATATGGCCTTATCGAGAGCCCAAAAACCGGGGATGCGGCCGGGAAGACGCAGGGATTCGCCCCCAGCGTTCCCGGCGGCCCGCAAGCGCCCGCCTCCCTGGCCGCGAATGCGCAGCCCAAAGCGCAAGCGCCCGCTGCCCCGGCCGCAACGCAGCCCGGCCCGCAGGCGGCCAATGCCCCGGCAGCGAATCCGCAACCTGGGGCGCAAGCGCCCGCCACCCCGGCAGCGAGTCCCCAGCCTGGTCCACAACCGGCGCTAGGCAGCGCCGCGCCCGCGCCGCCCGCTGTGCAGGCGACTCCGCCGCCCGCCGCCGCAACGCCCGCCGCTGTCGCGGCAGCTTCGCAGCCCAACGCGCAGGCGGCAGCGGCTCCGGCCACGCCGCAAGCTAACGCCACAGCGCCCGTTCCTGCGGCGGCGAATGCGCCCAATGCGCAAGCCGCGCCAGTTGCGAATGTCACCGCGAGTGCCGCTCCCCAAAGCGATGCGGCGTCTGCAGAGGAATTGCGCGCTGTTGAAAGCATGATGAAAGAAAAACTGAACAAGCAGCTCGCGTCGGAAAAAATTACCGTAAAGAGTGTAACGATAAACCCATCCAAGAACAATCCAAATGAATACTACGGGGTTGTTGTTGTAAAGCCTCCAAAAGGCACAGAGCGTTCCTGGACGATGCACGGCACGCGCAAAGGCAAAGACATAGATTGGGAGATGGTGCAGCAGTAGGACCTGACGACACGCCGTCTTCTTGTTCCTTGGCCGCGCCGGAGGAGCCTTTGCGGGCCGTATGTCAAAGAGCGCCTCACTCGATGAGGCCGTGCCGCAAGCTGTACACGGCAAGTTCAATGCTCGTGTTCACCTGCAGTTTCCGTTTCAGGCTTTCCTTGTGTTTTTCCACGGTCCTCGGGCTTATGAACAGGATTCCTCCAATGGTCTTGTTGTCTTTGCCTTCCGAGACCAGGCGCAGAACCTCGCGTTCCCGCCGGGAGAGGAGGTTTCCGTGGGAGCGTTTGGGTCCATCCTGCGAGAGATACCCCTGGACCACGTTGGCGGAGACGTCCGGGCTCAAATATTTTTTCCCGGCGGCCACGGCGGCGATGGCCGAAGCGAATTCACTGACGGAAGCGGATTTGAGAATATAGCCGTCGGCCCCGGCGGTCAGGGCATTCTGAACGGCCGAGGCCTCTTCGTGGGCGGTGAACGCCAATATTTTCGTCCTGGGATGCTTGGAGCGCATGTCTTCAATGACGCCAAGCCCGGTTTCCATGGCCGGAAGCCCCAGATCCACCAGCGCCACCTCGGGCGAAAAACGGTTCATGAGAAGAAGCGCTTCCGCCGCCGTGGCGGCTATTCCCGCCAGTTCCACGCCGGGCAACCCGCCAAAGAGCGAGCGTATCCCTTCGCGGACGAGTTCGTGGTCCTCCACGAGAACGACCCGAATATTTTTCATGGCGTCTCCGTTCCCATCCGGCCACTACGGATAAAGAATTTGAACAGGCACGGTCGACTGTTCCAGCACCTGCCTGGCCACGCTTCCAAGCCCTGTGGCTTTGCCCGGTTCCTTGTCCGTGTCCGGACCGTGTCCCCGGCTGGTCATGACAATGAGCGAGGCGTTTTCGTCCTGGGCGGCTTTAAGGATTTGCGTTGCCGCGTCGCCATGCGCCAGACGCGCCGTGAGGTTGGGGCACCCGGTAGCCATGTTCGCGCAGAGGCCTTCCAACGTGGCGCGCGCGGTCTCCATTTCCCAGCTTTGGAACTCCTGAAGCCGCTCTGGGCCGGGGAAGTTGCCGTACGCCGGAAAATACGAGCACAAATCAACAGCGACATAGAGGACGACGACGCGGGCGCTAAGCGCCCCGGCCAGGGCCATCACCTGGTCGGCGGCTTTGAGCGATCCTTTGGAGAGGTCTGTTGGCCAGAGGAGAGTGGGTTGGTCCATGATGCGTTCCTGTTTGGTTCAGGGCGATTGCCCAAGTTCGCTCAAAGGGAGCGACGTACCAGAATAAGGAACGTAGCACAGTTTAGGGGCGTGTCAAAAGGGATTTTCACAAATCGGGGTTGTCCTGTGACGATTGCCATCGCGAAAGCGCGCCAAAGACGTTGGCCCTAAAGCGTTTGTCCCGGCTGTTCATTTCTTTAAGCCAGGCCTCGAAGTCGGCCCTGCGGGTTTTTCCCGCCGAGGGGCAGGGGTTGGACCAGACAGGCAGCCGCCATTGTCTGGCCGCGCGTCTGATATGCTCCTTGCCCACGGTGATAAGCGGTCGGATCATGGCCAGGCGTCCGCCAAAGAAGGGCTCGTTGGCGCTAAGTCCGCGCACGGCTCCGTTCTGGAAGAGGTTCATGAAAAAGGTGGAGGCCAGGTCGTCGGCGTTATGGCCAATGGCCAGATGGGTCAGATGGTAGCGTTCGCAGAGTTGAAAGAGGCGGGTCCGCCTGAGCATGGCGCAGTAGAAGCAGGCCGAGGCCTTGCGGTTTTCGGGAGAGTGGGCTCTTGGGCCGTGGTCGGTGATTTCGGCGTGCAGGGCCATGCCGTTTTCGGCGCACCAGTCGGCCAGGGGAAGATGGGACGCCGCGTCAAAGCCGGGATTGACGTGCAGGGCCAGAACGTCAAAGGCAAAGGGGACAATGCGCTGGCGCAGGCGAAGGACGTTCAGCAGCACAAAGCTGTCCACCCCGCCGGAGACGGCAACCCCGACCCTGGCCCCGGGCGAAAGCATGGAAAGCTCGCGCATGATCTTGCCCGCCCGGCCCACGCAGACTTTTTGGGCAAAGGCGGACTTTTCCTGATGGACGCGTTTTGGCGTCACGACGAACAGGTCCGCGTCCGCATTTTCCGGCGCTCGACGGCTTCGGCGTTTCGTCTGCGGTCTTCATCGGTTTCAAGCAAAAGCGGCGTGGCCAAAGTAGGGCGGCGGTTTGCGTCCAGGGCCACGAAGGTGAGATATGCCGTGGCGCTGTGGCGCACGTTGCCTGTCATCATATCCTCGGACTCCACCCGCACCCCCACCTCAAACGAGCAGCTCCCCACATGGTTGACGCTGGCCTTGAAGGTGACCAACTCCCCCACCAGCGAAGGCGCGAGAAAGCTCATGGAGTCGATGGCGGCGGTGACCACGTTGCAGCGGCAGTGGCGTAGCGCCGCGATGCCCGCCGCCTGGTCGATATTTTTGAGTATCACTCCGCCGTGGATGGAGCCATAGGGGTTGGCGTCATAGGGCATCATGACCACGCTCATTACGGCGCGGCTGGCTGAAACAGGCTTACCAAGCTTTGTGGTTTCTCCCATAAAAAGTCTTTCCTTCTCTCTTTCCCATGCCCCGCCGGAGTTGGCGAGTGGGCGCATTTTTTTATCGTGCCCTGCCGGAGTCGGTGAGCGGCGAGGCTGTGCGGGAGCGAGCCGGGTAAGGATCGTCTTCAAATCGATCCGTAACCCGGCTCGCCGAGCATAGCCGAGCCGCCGGGCGTCAGCTTGGTCTCCATTTTCCGTAAAGACGAGATTTTTTGGCGCGCTTCATTGGCTGACGTCAAGAGGTTTCGTCGTCGGGCCGACGCATAAGAGCCGCCACCGCCTCGCAACGCAGTTGCCGCAGTATCTCGCCGGAGGCCTCGCCCATATCTCGTTTATCCGCAGGCAGTGTGACCGCCCGGATAACTCGCAGGTCTCGCCGTGCCAGAGGAAGAAGGTTCGCCCCGATGTCGGCGGCCGCGAGCTTGAACATGCGCGTGGTGAGTCGCTTGGCCTCAAGGCGCATGAGCAGGTCCACGCGGGAGCCGGGCCGCATTTCGGCATATCGGTGAACCCGCCTACGCTCGCTTGCGGCCATGGCCCCCGCTTCAATGAAGACAGCCGGGAGCCTAAGGCGCATGCCGAGGGTGCGGGCTGACACCGCTCCGGCTTTGTCATGGCCGTATGAGGCGGCCCCTTTGCCCAGATCGTGCGTAAGCCCCATCCAGACGAGCAGGGGGTCTGGGACGTCTTTTCGGCTCAGGGCCAGGCGGTCCATGACCTTAAGCGTATGTTGGAACACGTTGTCATGGTAGGGAGCCGGTCCGGCGGGCGCCCCCACGCAGGCTGCCACTTCCTCAAACCAAGGAGAAAGGCACCCCGTCATGCGCAGAAGTTCCAGAAACCGCGAGGGGTTGGGCGCGCCCAGGGCCTTGACCACCTCTCGCCCGACGCGTTCGGCTGCCTGGTCGCCCAAAAATCCTGCCTGGGCCACTTGGCGCATCTGTTCGAGAAGCTCGTCGCTTGCGGAAAAATCCGGAAACTGTGCGACAAACCGGGCGGCCCGGAATATCCTGACCGGATCGTCTTGCATGGAGGACGGCGAGCAGGGGCGCAGGACTTTGTTCTCGATATCGTTAAGGGCAAGCGGGTGCGCGTGAATCTCCCCGCGCGAGTCCTTGGCCATGGCGTTTATGGTCAGATCGCGCAGGAGCAGGTCATTTTCGAGGCAACCGCCCCTGGGCCAGGCGTATTCGCTCCCCTCCAGGATGAAC
>Ga0123354_10020053_pt1 | contig 10509 bp, 4 predicted proteins | sample TergutLab28metaG_2_FD_97872 | JGI IMG/M metagenome (GOLD analysis project Ga0123354, IMG submission 97872) | Labiotermes labralis P4 segment gut microbial communities from Petit-Saut dam, French Guiana - Lab288 P4 | ecosystem: Host-associated > Arthropoda: Insects > Digestive system > Gut ...
CAACTCGATCCAGTCCATGCCCCCCCCCCCCCCCCCCCCCTTTCCAAAGATCCCTATGGAAATTGACCCCCAGTTGCCACTCCTCCTGGGTGACGGCGAAAGGGAAGGGCGATGTGTCCCAACAAGGCCCCCAGCGTTTGAAAATTGCCCAAAGGATATCCACGGTAATTATCGCACCGGCCAGTTAGACACGCAGCACACGTAGAAGAAATGGTCTTGGAAGGCAAACCTGTAGCGATTCAAATTCTCAGATTCCAAAATAATGAGGAAGTTGAAATGTCTCTGAATGAAGAGTTGCAAACGAAATTGCCCGATTTATGCCACAAAGTTGATTTTCAACCTACACCAAGCTGGGGGAAGTGCAATAATATATACATGAGTTATGTTAACAAATAATTATACCTCATGCAGTAAATAAGCGGCATTTCATGACGCAAAGACTTTTCATTCAAAATTTTATGAACTCCGGAAACTTATTCACTGACCTTCCGTTCTGCATGACTCATTACGTACGAACAAACACGTGATTGAAACTTATGCGTATTGGACCGTGCATCATCTTGATATTTGAATAAAGGTTGACCGACTAGATGACACTTGCTTTATTATCTACTGCTCAACATGTTTCAGACGTTAATACGTCCATCTTCAGAAGCTTGCGACTATTTGTTGCGTTATTGTGTAGGCTGACTTGAGGCGTGCTGGTGTTATGTAGCGGGATTGTCTGTTGGTGATGTGGTATCCGAGTGTAGGCTGAAAAATAATAGTGGTTCAGCCTGCACTCGGATACCACATCACGTTACGTTATCCGAATGTTCATTACCACCTCTACAACAGTCCTTCCCCTGTCCCTTTCTGATCCAGATCAATCCAATACCTGCCTTCCCAGTTGAGCTATTTAAAGTCGATTTTAACACTATCCTCCCCTCGACGCTTGTGTCTACCAAGTGGCCTTTTTTTGCGGGTTCCCCCGCATAAACCTATATATATTTTTGTTCTCCCCCATATTTTCCAATTGATCCACACACACACACACACACTTCTCATTCGCTTATATTTGGTAACTGGAATCACATTTGGTGAGGTTTACCAATTATAACGCTCTTTGTGTTGCAGTTTTCTCCAGTTTTCTCTTTTCTTCCGTCTTCTTCAGACAATGTACCTTCCTCAACACCCCCATTCTCAAACACCCTCGTCCTACGTTCCTTCCTAAACATGAGCGACCAAGTTTCACACCCGCACAAAACAATAGGCAAAATGATATTTCTGTGTATTTTAATCTTTACATTTTTGTATATCAGAATACATGACTATGAATTGGTCTGTTATTTCAAAATCCGCACCGAAGAAACAAAATAATTTATTGTACACACAGAGTAATTTTTGGCACAAAAAAATATTGTACTAGAAGGTGGAGGTAGTTAATTAGAGTAGTAGGCTCGATAGTGGTTAGACCCTTACTTATAACCTTCTGAAGAAAGGTACTCCTTCAAAATCTGAGGCAATATATTTCTATTAAAAAGATAATAACTACGTTTTTGGATCTTAGAATGAACTCTTCTACTTCCTGCCTTAATCAGCTGTGCCGGAATTTGATCAATACCTGGTTATTTGGTTGTTTTTTGGCTTTTCAACAGCCATCTCAACCTCAAATGCACTCGACAAAGACACTGGTGGTTCTGCTGTAAGTTTTTCTCTCTTCCTGACAACATTAACTTCCATTTATTTACAAAAACTGGCAAAAGTGATTCTTTCACCTATTTGAATTATTGTGCAAATTGCAAGCAGATAATCTTTCTCATCTTTTACTAAGTTAGTTCCAGGGTGATAACATTCCCATAATTCGTCACGTGTGTACAAGGATGTGAACTTCTTGTTCTTACTGTTTTTTCCAAGTTCATTAATTTTACCCTAAATTTTTTTTGTTAGAAATGCCTACTGCTTTCTCGTGTTACACTTTTCAGATTAACTACATAAATTTGATTTGGATACTATAAGCATTGCATTTTAGCCTGCTTTCCTTGACCTAAATACTTTGAACATTTCTTGTAAGAAATAACCAACAAGTTCATGTACTGATATGTAGATTTATTATATTATAATCAGCGTAGCCTGCTACATGTTTCGGCCAACTATTGTGGCCATCTTCAGGGAGGTGTTCTTTGAAGGGTATATCACATGGGATGTTAAAACTATAATCAAATATAAAATATTGTGTTTTATGTAAAACGTTTAATATCTGTGTTAGAATATAATATATTAATAAAATGATTTTTAGTGTGGGTTTATATGTTGAACTCATACTGTTTAACCTTTTGACGCCTAATGTCAACTATAGTGGTCGTATCGCACCGCTATCCTCTAAAGTTACATTTTATATATTTATTCAACAATTATAGATACTGAATATTTTAAACACGATATATACTCTCCGTTTTTTTCTCTTCAAAATGCAGTTTGTTTCATTATTCTAACTTATTTGGTTCCTGTATTATTCACATTTTATATACAGGATGGGCTAAAATGAAAAAAATAATTCCGGCGCCAAAAGGTTAATATGTGTGTTGCCATCACCTTTTCTATAGGTTTATCTACTTTGTTAATAAATATTTTCATAGGTGGCGATCTGTGTGGTCGCGACATGGAGCAAATTACCTCTCACTAGATTAACATTTCTAACTTTTGTTGGTTCCTTCTTTGCTTGATTGGTTCCTGACTTGGTTGTTCACGTATTTCCAGCAAGAGTGCCTTTTACTTACCCGGCAGAGTCGATGGCCCCATCGTCAATGCATTAGCCGGAAGTGTCGAGCAAAATGAGGGAATTACTAGCTATGCGATATTTCCGCCGACAAATGTCCACAAAATTTGCTCACTCTGATTAACGGGAAAATGCAAGTTAACCGATCAAATGGCTTTATCTGTTATCAGAACATACATGATCTTAGTGTAACAACAAGAGACGAATTTGGTGAATCGGTGAGAAGTTGCATAGGAGGTACAGCAGTTAGCTGGAAAAAAAAAGGAGAATACTGTTTTATTATTCTGTACTATAACCAACAAATGCACAATTATTTCACAAATTATTACACTGCTACATGTTTCGACACTATCGTGTTATCCTCAGGGAGCTTGTAATCAATACATTGCCAAGTTACACAAGTATTGCAAATTCAGCTGTTGGTAATACAATTTAAAATTATTTCACATAGGTTTTATGCTGTTGAAATCTCATTGTTTAAAATCTTGAATATTTTAATTTTCATTTCATTTTAAACATTAATTTTAAAAGTTTTTATCCTAACACCATAAAACCTCTGTATTATAATTTTAAATTGCATTACCAACTACTGAATTTGACATACTTGTGTAACTTGCCAAGGTACTAACTACGAACTCCCTGAGGATGACACAATAGTGTCGAAACGTGTAGGAGTGTGATAATTTGTTAATTAATTGTGCATTTGTTGGCCATAGTACAAAATAATAAAAGAAGCACAGCACAAGTAGTAAAATAATAATTACAATATTGATTTTATTTTAATTTATGGTTATTTTATACACTTTTGGTCACATTTTCCCCTCAAATTATTAGATACGTCTAAAGTTACTGTTTTTGTCCCGATCTGCAACATTCAGGAAATTATATTTGTATTCTGGTTTATACAACCTTGTAGACTGGGAAGTGATTACTGAACTTTTGGGAAACTGGGTCAATTTCTCATAAACCTTGACAAGCACCTACACAGCAGCATGTTGTGGAGATGAGGGTAGAAGGTTATTCCGAAACGGCTGCAACAACCCACTAGACCATAGGATGCTATCTTGTAGCCTGGAAACAGGTAATTAATGTTTCTAGGAATGTAGAGGGGCAGTGTCTGGAAATTATAGGTATCTGGGTTGTTTGAGGAGGGGTTGGAAGGGGAAGGCAGTGAATGTTGTAGAAATCGTCGTCCCTGAAACATTCACTACGTATATTCGCTACAAAAGAACGGTTATGCCACAGGAAAATGAAGTAAAAATAAAGTTGTCATTGTGCATGTTATGAAGACATAGGGGGGACTGGCGGTATAGCTCCACTTATTCCACCCAGTGGATTGGAGTGTGTGTTGGCCACGAGATTCCCTCCTAACACTTTGGTAAAGATAAAGCAGTCCCATTACAGGCCTGGACAGGTCCAGAGGTTTCCAGGAAGTTAAGGTTCCCAGATTTCGTGACAACAGCACAGAATGGTGGTAAGGTTGTCAGCGTTACGCACCGGCCGCCTTTACCCTCAGGAAATAATCCTGGTACTCATTTCTGTTAGAGGCTGAGTCGATCCCAGGGCCATAGTGCGATCGGAAGGATTTTATGTCAATGAAGAATCCACTCACACCAGCTGGGATTGAGCCAGCGACCTCCCGATTTGTAGCGCAGCTCCTTAACCACTGTGCTACCGCGGTCCCCCAAACACTTTGGAGAAGAAAAAAAAATCCCTTGCCCCTGCTGGAATCAAACTGCAATTTGCTGATCGCCCGGCGCTAGCCGACTGCTCTAAACCAGTCTTTTGCATATATACAGGGATCGGGAAAGCACAGTCGGTATTAACGTTCTGTACGGTTTTGATGGTACGGGGTTTGAAATATGGTGGAGGTAGGAGGTTTTCTCTTTTCCACTCTCGTCCAAATGGCCCTGGGAACCACATACCCTTCTGTACAATGAGTAAACACCCCTCATCTAACACCGATGTCAAGAATGATTGGAGCTATAACTCTACTCCCTCCCTGCACCTTCATGGCATGTTACAGCTTGAAATTTACCTCTACATATTCTTCCTGCTCTAATGTTGGAGATCCTGTAATTTTTGACAAAGAGTGTTTGTGTGTTTTCTTTTGATAGTAAAAAGTAAACAAGGATCTTTTATCGAAGTGTTACTAACAGGTTAACTGTTGTAACGGAGAAACAGTAGAGAGCAATTGATTTTATAATTCAGACGGAATTTTTCTCTAGTCACACCTTCTGTTGTATGTAGATCTGCACTTACACTTTGCCCTGTTGTCACATCTTTGAACAAAAAAAAACACAACCTTTGGAAGGTTTCTTTGCGTAATTCTGTATTCCTCTATCAGTATCATTCCACCAAAGCTCCATATTCATTTACCTATCGCAGACGCTAAGTAACGTGATGAATAGCCAGCGCCGTTAACCCTCGTTCTACTTACAAGGTTTGGCAGGGTTTACAACCCAAGACCCACCCGCTGAGCGCTGTTCAGACCCGGGCTGTGGATAAAATCCACGCTCCAAACTGGTGCACCGATTCTTCAGAACAATATCCCCAATATTCTCCTGCTTCGCTTTATGCTGCAAATTTTTACTTGTAGGTGTCAATATGAAAATTTAGTATTCCCTCTAGGACCCTGCAAGGCTAACGCTATGCCGAAATAATAACATAAATTACAGAATTTAAAAAAAAATGTTCTCTTTGGATCCTAAATTAGGAGTCAGTTTTTTTTTGTCAAACGCCCCAAATATGCCTACTTTCTGCACATTGCTGTAAACAAAAGACATTGCGTTAGTTGTTTAAAAGTTCTTTGCAATGAACATTTAATTGCAATAATTAGCTTTCTGATCTACAGCGTTACGTCATTAGAACCAGCACATTTAACATCAGTTTTCCAGACTGCAGGGTCCAATAAAACCGATAAGGTGACGCAGCATTTGTTTTCAGCACAACATTTCCTGGCACAATTAATGACAATTCATAACCCGAGATTTGATCATTTCGCAATGGCTTTTTAATGACTCAAGACTTGTGGTTTAAGGGAAGGTAATTCCGTAAGTTTGTGGGTCGGGTAGCTCAGTCGGTATAGCGACTGAGCTACGGACTGAACGGTCCGGGATCGAATCCCAGTGGGGACGAGATTTTCTCCCCGTCCAGACCGGCCCTGGAGCTCACCCATCCTCCTGTGTAATGGGAACCGGGTCTTTCCCGGGCGTACAGTGCGGCCGGGGGGTGCTGCTGACCACTCACCCCCTTCTAGTGTCACGGTCATGGAAGAGTAGAGCTATACCTCTACCCAAACTCTGGGCCACACCGGACCTGTAACGGGATCACTTTACCTTTACCTTTACCTTTAGTTCCGTAAGTTTAAGTGAAATTAATAACTTCATTCTTAGAGACCAAAAAGAAGGTCTTCGTGGATTGCTTGACACTGAAGATAGAGGCAGTAGGAGCCTTTAAATTTCGGGAAATACCCGCCCAGCGACATTGCATCACTCCAGAAGACCTACAGTAATTACTCTGGTTTGGAGGTTTCTCCGACATAGTTGCAAGCCAGAAGTTCGAAGGAATGTGAGAGGAAGGGTGAGATTGCTCGACAACAGAAAGGTTTCAGGTTGAATACTCCAGCCATTTCTTTTCCCATAATTCCTTGTGATATCTACAGTGTCGTTAAGTTAAGATCTGAAGGTGAAGGGTTCATATTTTACGGTTTACCAGCGTCTGTTGTGGGTTTACAGTTTGGTTGACCATCACCAAACAGTCGGGTCTCCTTTGTCGATAATCTTCAAACACACACGTAGTAACATTCTGTGTGAAACGTGTAGAAGAGCTTAAAGTTCTTCGTTACAAAAAAGAATGTCCGTAAAAATTAGACAAAATATAACTTTTCTCTCTCTCTCTGTCTGTCTGCCTGTCTCTCTCTCTCTCTCTCTCTTTCTCTCTGTCTCCAGTGTTATCTCCGCTTCGGCCAAGAACCTCTGTCTTGTTTCTTTTTCGAACACGGAGCGAATAGATTGCAGGGTACCATTTGCCTTCTACTTGTGCTTGCGTGTGAGTTCACGCTGTCTCCTCACTGAACTTCGGTGGATAGAAAAAAATATCTGCCGTGATCGGATGTTGTATGTGTTACAAATATTACTGCAAGCATAGCCCCTTAAGCACAGCCGACACAACACATAAAAATGTCAAAAATATAACATAAAAAAATATCTATATATATAATAAGTCATACACAAATTCGTATTCTATTAGATAATATTAGATTATAATTCCAGCTACATTTTTCGGCCCAATTGTAGTGCCATCTTCAGGCTGATCTTTGAACGGTGGAATGTACAATTGAAAATATTAAATTTACGAGATCTTCAGGTTTTCATATTTATGGATGCAAATTTGACTAGAGCTCGTAAATTGAAAGCATTACCAATTGTACACTCCACCTTTTCAAAGATCAGCCTGAAGATGGCCGAAACATGTAGCTGGAATTGTAACCTAATATAAGCCAATAAAATACGAAGTTGTATATGGTTGTATTATATATATATATATATATATATATATATATATAAGCTTATATTCAACACAACAGGGAAGTCTCACTTGAAAAAAAAGCAGAAAAATGCCGTCTACGATGGCAGTGGTCCGGCCAGTGATGGGCTACAAAGTTGTTGTAATACCAGTAGTCTACTATAAACAAGGAAAGGTAATTTTTATACTTTAATATGATTAATATATCGTATTAATTGCTGGATGTAAACGAAATCTCGTCATTTTAATTCGTTAATTACATATTCAATTATTTTAAGTCAAAGCCTGAAGGTGGCTTCCAGTAAACCGAAACATGTAGCTGTGTTTGTTTAAATTGTTTATATAATAAAGATGTGTTAGACTGAAATTATACAGCTGTTAATCTAAGGTCATGAGGTTATAGGTTATGTAGGAACATCGTTCATAGTGGTGAGTGTAGGATAGTTAGTGTTTCTACAACGAGGAAAATGTGAGAGGAAGCTTCCGTGTCATATTTCAATGCAACCCGGCACTTTGGTATGGAAACTTCTGTATGCCAAGGAAACTGTAGTTACAGTAGGCGACTTCCGTATCAACTATCTGAAGTAGGAACTCCGAACTACAGAACTCCGGGGTACAGAACACAACCCGGACCCTTTACACGAGGTTTTTCTTCCTCTTGCTCTCAATCGTGAGACTGCAGAACCTCAGAAGAATTTCGAATTTCATGTGTATTGGACCGTGCATCGTTGTGATAACTGAAGAATAGGAACCAACTAGATTCTACTTATTGTTTTGTTATATTTACGATAGGCTCAACATGTTTCGGGCACTACTATGCCCATCACCAGAAGCTCACGACTATAGTGCTGATTACCACATGGGCCGTCTGGTTCTTGGGTTGCTGTTGGTTGGAAGTTAGGTGCCTCAAACAACAACAACCCAAGAGCCAGACGGCCCATGTGGTAATCAGCACTATAGTCGTGAGCTCCTGATGATGGGCATAGTAGTGCCCGAAACATGTTGAGCCTATCGTAAGTATAATAAAACAATAAGTAGCATCTAGTTGGTTCTTATTCTTCAGAATTTCGAATTGTTTTGAAATTTTAGCTTTGTTTTTGCAGTGTTTCAGATAAAAGTGGCATTAGATCCTTATGACTTGGCCATAGTCAACTCTTGCTTCAGTCCCTTCTATAGAATTTAGCCGTAATTTAAGAGAGATTATAACTTTCGCTACATAGTCAGGGTTATTCTGATTGGCTTAACACTTTAGAAAGTTCCAACACCCACAAACAGAGACGGTTTAGCGGTCCAAAGCCCTTCTATTATGGTTGAAAGGAGAATCCGCCGATAGAACGAAAAACCCACGCTGTTTTTTTCGGAGGGAGGGTGGGGGGGGGCGGAGATTTGAGTTTAAATCCAGAAGGTTGATTGGTCCAGCAGCGCAGCAACGGAGAGCCCTTGTGACAGGTTGCTTGGTGAAGTCTGATTCTGCAAAGCCCCAAGTACGAGCGCACAGTTGACATTGTGACGCGAAAGTTCATTGAAGCCCTGTTCACAAGAGGTTACGACATTCTGAAAAGCAGAGAAGGCCGATGGCGTCCTGATTTTTTCTGGTAAAATCAGCAGACAACATCTGGATCTAGTCTTGGGTTTCCAAATTAATCTATATTACTCACTGACTATTCAACTCATTGAGTTACTGAATTATTAGCGGACTTATCTGCAGGCTAACTAACTACATTTTTTTTCATTTTAAATTGAGCCATCCCCGTTGTGTGTGTGTGTGTATATATATAAACAATAGGTGTGGGGTCAGTCTATAACACAACAATATTTAAAGGTGTTTAATAATGATAAAAGTAAACTATAACCCTGTAAAGAAATATCATTATACTTTCGAACGTAAACCTGATGATGGCCACTTAGGCCGAAACATGTAGTTTACTTCTATCAGTATTAAACACCTTTAAATATTGTTGTGTTATAGACTGACCCCACACCTATTGTTTAACTAACTACAGTTGGTTACTCAAGAGGACAGCTATGTCCTTGGCCGCAGTGGCGGAAGGGGAAATGAGATGATTAGATTTTGTGACCCATAACCGATTCATTCCACTTAAAAACGCTTTGCGCTAAGATGTGGTTGTGTTTTGTGCATAAGAATTAAAACCATTATTTTCTTTTGTATTTCCTTTTGTTTGAGCTGCGCAAAAGTTTTTTTTAGGTCTCCAGTAGCACAGTGTTTAACCTTTTGGCGCCGGAATTATTTTTTTTTAATTTTAGCACATCCTGTATATAATATGTGAATAATACAGGAACAAAATACGTTAGAATTATGAAACAAACTGCATTTTGAAGAGAAAAAAACGGAGATTATACACCATGTTTAAAATATTCAGTACCTATATTTGTTGAATGAATATATAAAATGCAACTTTAGAGGTTAACGGTGCGGTACGACCACTATAGTTGGCATTAGGTGTCAAAAGTTTAAGGTGCTGTGCTACAAATCGGAAGATCGCTGGTTCGATCCCAGCTGGTGTCAGTGGATTTTTTATTGGCATAAAATACTTCTGATCACACTATGGCCCTGGGGTCGACTCAACCTCTAACAGAAATGAGTACCAGGGGTATTTCCTGGGGGTAAAGGCGGCCGATGCTTAAGGTTGACAACCTACCACCATCCTGTACCGTTGTCACGAAATCTGGGAAACTCAAGTTCCTGGAACCCTCTGGGCCACTCCGGGCCTGTAATGGGACTGCTTTACCTTACTAAAATAAACCGCTAACAAATCGCGACAAGTGGGAAGTGACAGATACAATAACAGGCGTATATTTGTGGTACAGCTCACTTGTTTTCTCCATAAGCTTAGCCCAGAGATAAGGAACACATACCCACGCTGTTATAAAAAAGCTCTTCTCATCAGTCATATCAATCACTATGAATATTTTCCTAATTCGTTTTAACATAAATTAAGTATTCATCTTTATAACCTTTTGGCGCCGGAATTATTTTTTTAATTTTAGCACATCCTGTATGCAAAATGTGAATAATACGGGAACCAAATACGTTAGAATTATGAAACAAACTGCATTTTGAAGAGAAAAAAACGGAGAGTATATACCATGTTTAAAATATTCAGTACCTGTATTTCTTGAATAAATATATAAAATGCAACTTTAGAGGTTAGCGGTGCGGTACGACCACTATAGTTGACATAAGGCGTCAAAAGGTTAAACAC
>Ga0123354_10020054_pt1 | contig 10509 bp, 11 predicted proteins | sample TergutLab28metaG_2_FD_97872 | JGI IMG/M metagenome (GOLD analysis project Ga0123354, IMG submission 97872) | Labiotermes labralis P4 segment gut microbial communities from Petit-Saut dam, French Guiana - Lab288 P4 | ecosystem: Host-associated > Arthropoda: Insects > Digestive system > Gut ...
ACTATGGGAAACGAGGCGTTTTGGGCCCTGGGTATGTCCATGTATCTGGCGGCATACGGGAGGATGGGTATCACCGAGGCCGCCTCGGTCCAGGCGGCAAATACAATATTCAACCTGTTTTCGCTGGCATGCTTCGCGGTCGGCGACGCGATGCTGATCCTGTGCGGGGAAAAACTCGGCCAGGGAAAAACCGACGAGGCTTTTGATCTGGGGAGAAGGATTCTCAATGTGGCCCTGCTGATCGGCGCAATTGCCGGCGGTATACTCGCCGCGCTGTCAGGCGTTATTGTGAAAGCGTTTCGTTTCACGGAACTGGGATGGCATTTCACTACACTCATCCTGATCGTTTACGGTATTACAATGTTTGTCAAAATCCATAACGGGGCAATTTTGACAGGGGCCCTGAGGGCCGGGGGCGATGTGCGTGTCGGGATGCTGATCGATCTCGGTACGGTCTGGTGCATAGGAGTGCCGCTTGCATTCCTGGGCGCTTTGGTTCTGCATATCCCTATCTATTGGGTCGTGGCGCTTGTTCAGATGGACGAGATCGTGAAGTTTTTTATCATGAGAAGGCGTTTCTTTTCAAAGGTTTGGGTCAAGGATCTGGTCAGAAATCTTTAGGTATTTCTTGTATTTTATGTAAAATATAGTATTGACAATATGTGGGTATTTTGCTATTATTACCCGTATGAGAAACTATAGCGTTTGCATTCTTGATAAGGATATTCACTACGCAAAAGCCTTCCTGAGAGTTGTGGCAATAGAGCACGCCGGGATCAACATAAGGACGCGCACGAGTTGCGGCGCCGATTGCGACAGGATCGTCGATGTGTGTATCTCGTTCGGGGACATGAACGCCTTGCAGGCCTGCGAAAAGGCTTTCAGCCCGGTTTGCGGCAAATACGCGGGCGTGACCGCGATCCTGTGCGAGGCGAGGAAGGCCGCGTTCGACAGGGCGGCTGTCTGCGGGAGAGGGGCGGCGAAGGCCATGGGGGCGGTATTTCAGGATACATCGCCGCTGGGTACGGGGACACTGCTTTGCGTTTATTCATATACGGGCGGCGCGGGAACGAGCTGCGCGGCTATCGGCATCGGGCGGGAGCTTTCGCGATATCGCGGCGAACGGGTTTTGTACCTGAGCATCGAGGACGCGGAGGACAGGGGGCTGTTCCCGGCCGGACTCGGCGCTATGCGCGCGGAGGAAATCCTGTATCGCTATATGAGACTGGCGGATGACGGAGCGGGAAAGGAAGGCTATGAGCGTCTGTTTCGCGCCGCCGCGGCCCGCGATGAGTACGGTCTCTACAGGCTGGCGCCGGACGAGGGCGCCGGTAGCCTCGCAAGCCTGGGGCCGGACGAGCTGTACGCGTTCTCAGCGTGCGCCGCCGGGTCGCTCGAGCTTACGCGGATCGTCATGGACTTCGGGACGCGGCTGCGCTTCGTCACGCAGTTTCCGGCAGTGACGGAAGGGGCGGAGGCGTTTTATCTCGAGGTCCGCCCTGAGGGGGAGGAATGTACACGGAAAAGACGAACGCTCTTTTCCGGCGGGCTGCAGCTTTCTGCGTTTTTTCCTTTATGCGATGAAGACATCCGGAGCGCGGAAGGGTATACGGAAGTAGGTATAGCTAACGCATTCGGACTCTCTGTAAAAGAGATATGCGATCGTATCGCGGCGGTGGCGATATGAACGTCTCTCCGAAAGCAGCCGCGCGGACGCTGACATGCGAGGTTACGGAGGCCTTTCGCGAAGCCGTAAGGAACGCCGCTTACGAACTTACCGATGAGAATGTGCGGGAGATCATAGACAAAAGGATACTCGTTCATCCGGAACGAACCGCGCTATCGTGCAGAGAAATGCTCTCCGCAGCCGAAACGGTGTTTTGTCGGACGCGGCGCGAGCTGTCCGTTTTGCAGCCGTTCGCGGACGATCCGGATGTGACAGAGATCATGGTGAACGGCAAGGACGACGTCTTTATCGAGAAACGCGGCGAGCTCACGCGCGTTGACGCGTGCTTTGAAAACATAGAGGAACTGGAGGACGTGATCCGCAGGATCGCCGCCAAAGTCCACAGGGAAGTAAACGAATTGTCGCCTATACTGGACGCCCGTCTGCTTGACGGGTCGCGCGTCAACGCTGTCTACAAGAATATTGCGCTTGACGGCCCGGCCCTCACGATACGGAGGTTCCCGGCGTCGGCGATCACCCTCGATGACCTGATCGCGTACGGCTCTGTGACAAGGGAGGCGGCCGACTTTCTCATCCTTTTGGTACGGGCCGCATACAATATTTTTATCAGCGGGGGAACGAGCACGGGCAAGACGACGCTATTGAACGCGCTGTCAAACTTTATACCCTCCAGTGAACGCGTGGTGACGATCGAGGAGACCGCGGAGCTGCAGGTCACACGCGTGGAAAATCTCGTGCGGCTTGAGTGCCGCGGCGCCGTCTCGGAGGGACGCGGGGAGGTCAATGTGAGGCAGCTTATCAAGGCCAGCCTCAGGATGCGGCCGAACCGTATCATCGTCGGGGAGGTACGCGGGGAGGAAGTGCTTGATATGATCCAGGCTATGAATACAGGTCACGCCGGATCTCTCTCCACAGGGCACGGCAATTCGACCAGGGGAATGCTGTATAGGCTCGAGGCGATGTTTTTACAGGCGGCGGATTTTCCTATCGACGCCATACGCAGGCAGATCGCCGAAGGCATCGATATCATGGTCCATCTCGGGCGGCTGCCGGGCGGCGGCAGGGCCGTTTTCGAGATCGCGGAGATTGTAGATTTCAGGGGCGGGGAGATCGTGCTCAACACGCTTTTCGCGAGGGAACCCGGCAAGGGTCTTGTTAAAAAGAGCGAACTGAAACATTGCGACAAATTGACGATAGGCGGGTTCGTATGAAAGCGCAGGATTATATGGGATATGTTCCCGCGGCAAGGGAACGGCTGAAATACTATATCGTCTGTTCGGGCGGGCTGGCGTTCACGGGGTGGCTGTTTTTTGACAATGCGGTATGCGCGATTTGCTTTGCGCTGCTTGCGATCCCGTTGGAGAAAAGGTGGAGGATAAGCCGGGCCGCCGAGCGGCGCAGGGAGCTTGCGGCCCAGTTTAAGGATATGCTCTTTTCGCTGTCGTCATCGTTTCAGTCCGGTCGGCATATGGCTGAGGCGATCGGAGAGGCGCGGAGCAATATGCTTGAAATATACCCGCCTGCCGCTCCGATAAATGTTGAACTCGAACTGATGACGCGGCGGATGGGGGCGGGAGGCGAAAGCGAACGCGAAGTGCTCCTCGATTTTGCGCGGCGCAGCGGCAATGAAGACGCGAGGAATTTCGCGGATGTTTATTATACATGCCTGACGACGGGCGGAGACCTTTGCGCAATCGTGAACAGGACGGCGGGTGTCATACTGGAAAAGATGTCGATCAGGCGTGAACTCGAAACCCTTATGGCGCAGAAAAAGTATGAGGCCAAACTATTGACGGCTGTACCGTTTATGATTCTGCTCTACCTAAGATTCAGTTCGCCGGAATACCTGGCGCCGCTGTATACGACGGCTACGGGCCTGTGCGTGATGGCGGCAGCCCTTGGCGCGCTTGTCGCGGCGCTGTATTGGAGCGGCAGGATCATGGATATAGAGGTATGACGCATGGCGCAGGTTATTTTGATGTCAGAGGATCAGATAAAGTTTTTGTAATGGGTGAAAGGGCTTTGAGCTGATGGCATATAAGAGTTTGTTGACAAATATCAAATTGCTGGAGGACAGGCTGACGGGCCGGAACGCGCGCTTGAGGGAACTCTACCGCGCCGCATTCACCGAAGCGGAAGCCGACCGTCTTGTGGGCGCAGCCAAAAAACAGAACCGCAAGGTCGCGCTGCTGGTTTTGATCGTGATTGCCGCGGCGGTACTCTTATCTTTGCCGGCGCAGGGCGGAGGGAAGGGGCCGGGGCTCGATCTCGAGCGGCCGGGCGCGGGCGAAAGCCCCAGGATCATAGAGGCTGACGTAAGCGCGGAGTATGACGGGTATACGGCTCGACAGCGCTCGCAGCTGCGTATACTGCCGCGTGAGCTTTCCGAAGAGGAAGCCTCCGCGATGCTGCGGGGGCTTGAACAGAGGCTGCCGGATATGATACTCGGGGGCAATGATTCCTTGAGCGACGTGAGGGAGGACTTGTCCCTTCCCGAAACGGACGCCGAAACGGGCGCGGAACTGTCCTGGAGCAGCAGCAATGCCCGCGTCATATCAAAGGACGGGAGGGTAAACCTCGTCGGCATCGACGCCGGTTCAGTTGTAACGCTGACGGCCTATATCGGCCTTTCACCCGTGAATGACGTGTTCCATATAGCCGTGAAGACGGGCGCCGGGGCGCCGGAAGACAGTATGGTCGCCGCTCTGAAAGGCCGTGTGGCTGAGGCCGTGAAGGATGCCTCGTCCGCGCGGGACGGTGAAATCGCTTACCTGCCGGCGGAGACGGTCGACGGCGTCAGGCTTACATGGGCCCCTCCTGAGCAGAGCGACAGGCTGCCCATCGTCTTTGTCTGCGTATTGATCGCGTTTTTCTGCTTCAGCCAGCGCTATCGCGCGGCTCTCAAGAATATCGAAAAAGCGCGTGCGGAAATGGAACGGGATTTTCCGGATTTTATCCAAAAGCTCGGGCTTTTACTCGGCGCGGGCCTGGTTATCACATCGGCGATCGCGAGGATCACTGAGGACTATTTTGTTACGCGCGATATCTACGGCAAACGGCGTCTGTACGAGGAACTCGCGGCGGCGCAGGAGCGGTCGCGCGGCGCGGGGACGTCGCTGGTTTATGAGTTTTCCGAACTTGCGCGACGCAGCGGTCTGCGCGAGCTGATGCGATTCAGTTCGACGCTTTCGGACAATATAGACAAAGGCAGCACACTGTGCGACAAGCTTCGCGCCGAAAGTGAGTTGCTGTGGGAGAGCCGTAAAAAACGAGCCGAGAAGGAAGGGCGCGTTGCGGAGACGAAACTGATATTTCCCATGGCGTTGCAAATTCTCGCCGTCATCGCCGTCACGGTCATGCCGGCGGCGTTTGAGATGGGTTGATAGAATTATTATGAAAGGAGGCAATATGAAAGAAATCTTGAGAAGACCGCGCGGAGGGATGGAGCTGGTGCAGGTGGCGATCCTCGTCGCGATCGCCATTGTTATCGGGCTCATTTTCAGGGCGCGGATCGAGGAGTTTGTTGAAAATGTCTTTAGCAATCTGTCGTCGGGGAAATTCTTCTAAGGGCGGCGCGATGGTCGAAGCCGCGATCTATTTCCCGATCGCGGTCATTTGCGCCATGGCTGTCATGGCGCTGCTGTTGAACCTATACAGCCAGACGGTGACGCAGGCGCATTTGCATGTGCTCCTGCGCGCGGAGGCCGCCGCGGTCGGGGACCGGACACAGGCGAGGCTGACTGACGCATATGAGCGCGACAAGTATAGAAAAGAAGCGGAGAGCACATCGTTTGCAATAGTCAAAGGCGGTAAACAACCCTGGTTATGCCTGGAGGCGTCGCGTACGAATACGTACTACGGGGGCCGGTTTACAAATCCGGCAGGGTATGAGACAGGGTATTACGCGCGATGCTATATCGTGGACGAGACCTTAGCGGCCCGGGCTGAAGGGATGTTGAAGGAGGCGGCGGATTGGACAGGAAGGTAAGGGCGCCGCGCCGGGGCAGGCGCGGCAGTATCTCGGTTTTTCTAGTGGTCGTTTTTGCCTGCTTCGTAACGGTGACGGCGGTTCTCTTTGCGGGAGCGAAGTCCGCTTCGGGACGCTCCATGGCGGACGCATCATTACAATTGGCCGGGAGGTCCGTACTGTCCGAGTATGACGTGTGTTTGCTTTCTGACTACGGGCTTTTGGCCTTTCGCGGGGATGAAAACAGGATCGAAGACGCGATCGTCTACTATACCGAAGCGTCGATCGCGCCCAGAGATCCGTGGTATATGTTCTTTCGCAGCGGCAGGGCGCGGACATTTTCGCAGGACAGTGTTTGTGAATCCGTGACCGCGAATCTAAAAGAATACTCTCTGCTGGATCTGGACAATTTCGAGGACCAGGTGCGTACTGCGGCCCTGCCGGAGTTTTTCGGCTCTATGGTTTTTAAAAACAGCAGGGGCGGCAGCGCGAAAAGGGCTGTCAGCAGGGAAGACGGCTTCGAGCGTGTGCTTAGAAACAGGGGTGTGATCTCGGCGCTGCCGTCGAATGGTTTTGCAGGCCCGTTATTCCCATCGTTCGGCGATATTAATGATATACCCGCGATCGAAGATGTTGTGCGGTCAGGCACGTCGGTTTACGCGACGTCGGAGTATGCCCTTTCTGTTTTCGGCAACCACGTTGACGGCGCCAGGGAAGGGCATTTCTTCGGCAATGAGGTCGAGTATCTGATAGCTGGTTCGTTCAACGATAACTCGAATTACAGCGGCGTTACGGGTGTCAAATCAAGGCTTCGCGCGCTCCGTCTCGCTTTGAACAATGTCTCGCTGTTCGCGGATCCCAGGAAAATGGCCACGGTAGAAGAAATGGCCGCGGCTATAGCGCTCGTATCCGGCGAATCGATGTATGAACCTGTCATGATATCCCTCATTGAGGCCTGGGCAGCCGCGGAAACCGGAAACGATCTGGTCCTGTTGGAGCATGGCGATCGAGTCGCCTTAATTAAATCGCCGTCCCAGTGGGCCGTTCAAAATTTCGCTGAATTATGGGCAGGCTGGACGGGTGAATGGCGGGAAACGGAGCCGATGTACGCTCCTGACCGCAGCGGTTTAAGCTATCGCGACTACCTGCGGTTCATGCTCTGCATCCTCGACAGGGAAACCAAACTCCTGCGCATGATGGATCTGATGCAGATAAATCTCAAGGGTACGTATAGCGAAGATTTTCTTATACGGGAACACTATGTCGGATTTCGTTTTGAATGTGCCATAGACGGGGAGCACTATGCTTATACGGAAAAATATTAGAAACAGCCGCAGGGGGCAGGTTGCGGTAGAAACAGCTATTCTTTTGCCGCTCTTCATCATCGGGATACTGACTCTCGGTTACCTGCTCAAGTTCTGCATGGTTTCGGAAGGCGTTCAACACGCGCTCACGGACGAGGCGCACAAGATCATGGCGGACCCTCTCACGATGTATACGCCGGGTGTGAACGCGCAACGGATCACGGAACGTGTAGGCGGCGAAAGCCGGGGCGAAGTGAAAAACGTTCAAACGAACGCGGCGCTTACCGCCGGAGTTTCCAAAGGCGGGTTGTTCTATGACGACTTGATTGCCATATCGGTCACCTTCGATACGCCGCTCAAATTGCCGCGCCTCTTTTTTAACGAGGTCCAGGGGGAACGTACGGCGCTTTTCCGCGCCTTCGCGGGGATGTCTCACGCTGGCGCTGTCAAGCCGTTTGACGACATGGAGCGGGACGACGGCGGCGAAATGGTTTGGGTATTTCCGCGCGCGGGTGAGAAATACCATGGCGAACACTGCCCGTATATCGAAAACGACCCGCACGAAGTCCTGCTCGACCCGTCCGTGCGCCTCAGGTTCAGCCCGTGCAAGCTCTGCAATGCGGCGGGCAGCAAGGACGGGACGCTCGTATATTGTTTTATGACGAGCGGGAGGGCATATCATACGGGCGAGTGTACGATCGTTGAACGTTATGTCATCGAGATCAGTAAAGAGGACGCGGAGAAACAGGGATATACGCCGTGCTCAAAATGCGGCGGCAAGTGAGCAGAATGGAGGGCCCTGAATGGAAAACATAATAGCTGTTTCAGTGAACGGAAATATACATCCTTTCGAGATAGAGGTGGTGACGGAATCGGCGCCGGTTTTTTTACCAAAGGCAACTTTGGCGCAGGCGGAAGGGGAGAAGGCGATCCTTTATTCGAGCGAGGGCCTGACGCCGCTGGCGTATTACGGGGCAGGGGCAGGCAGCGGGCCTTTGGGATTGATTTTTATATTGTTGACGGGGTATATACGCTGTCTGATGGCGGCGCGCGATATGCTGCTTGACACCCGCCTGCTTTCATCCGATCCGGAACGAGGCGTGTTTGCGGCGCGGAAGTCGGAGCAGTTTGTCGCGGTAAAGGCTGTGTGGGGGATCGACGAGCTTGCCGAGGACAATCAAAAGATTTGCCGCGTCGCCCGGGCGCTGTCCGGGCGTGAACGCGTTATGGGCGCGAAAACGTCAATGGACCGGACGATTGAACTCGTCCGGTCCGAAAATACTTCGTTGTCAGCTTCCCTTAAAATTGTCGAAAACGTATGCCGCGAATGGAATCACATCGTCGAATGATTCTTGCCGCTCGTTTTGCAGTCCCGGCACAAACCGCTGAAGCTGATATTGCAGGCCGATATTTCGTACTCATCAGTAGGCGTGATCTTATCATATATGTCAGAAAAGTCGCCTTCAATATCGTAAACGCGTCCGCACCCTTTGCAAATAAAATGATAGTGGTCGTGGCAGTTGTGATCGTAATGAGTTGAGCCGTTAAAGCACCCGATATTGAGCAACGTACCGGAATCCCCCATCTGGCTGAGATTTCTATAAACAGTTGCCTTGCTTATGGAGGGATGCTTTTGCACAACATAATCATAAACCTGTTCAGCCGACGCGTGAATGTTCAGCTCTTTTACGGCCTCATATATCAGTTGCCGCTGAATGGTATTCCTCTCGGCGCGCACAGTTAAAAGTACCTCTCAAGCAAGCCCTGGAAGGCCTTGCCGTGACGCGCCTCATCCTTGCACATTTCATGAACTGTATCATGAATAGCGTCAAGGTTGAGCTGTTTTGCCTTCGTAGCCAGATCCTTCTTGCCCTGCGTAGCGCCGTGCTCAGCCATTACGCGCATTTCAAGATTTTTCTTTGTGGATTCGTCGACGACCTCGCCCAACATTTCGGCAAACTTTGAAGCGTGCTCGGCTTCTTCAAAAGCGATCCGCTTGTAGGCTTCCGCGACTTCGGGGAATCCTTCCCTGTCCGCCTGCCGGCTCATGGCCAGATACATACCTACCTCTGTACATTCACCCATAAAGTTCTGCTTGAGCCCTTCGATCACTTCGGGGTCTACGCCTTTCGCGACGCCTATTTTATGCTCATCGGCGAAGACCAGACCCGTATTGCTTTGTTCAATGAATTTTGACTGTGGAGCCTTGCATTGCGGACATTCCGCAGGCGCTTCAGCGCCTTCGTATACATAACCGCAAACCGAACATACAAACTTTTTCATATAGAAAACCTCCTTCTGTACCCCCAATTATTTATTGATAGTGATTATCATAAATTATTAAATTATGATTGTCAATAGTATTTGGATATTTTTATGGGAAAAATGTTGAAAAATGTCGTGAAAATAGAAAATAATTACACTTTTACGTATAGTGTGCTGACCCATGCCTCAGAAGAACCGTATTTGATCTTGTACCACGTACCTGATTGATCCGTGATCGTGACCTTGGTCCCGTTTGAAAGCCCGCCTATGATCGGGTGATTCGTGCCGGCGCCGCTGCGCACGTTCAAACCGGTCGGGGAATTGACCGTCCCGGTCTTTTGTGTCGTCGCGGCCGGCGCGGTCGATACGGGCTGGTCTTTTGTGTAAGATTTGCTGACATATCCGGTCTTGCCGTTGAACGTCAGCTTGTACCAGGCGCTGTTCGCATCCGTAACTGTGATCTTATCCCCGTGCTTGAGGCTGCCCAGGATAGCGTAAGTTGTGCCGGGGCCGCTGCGCACGTTCAGCGTGGCGCCGGGCGTATTGACGTAGACCGTCTTGGAAGCCGGAGCGGCAGGCGTTGTCGGAGTCGCCGGGGTCGTGGGAACAGGGTTATCGGCCTTTGTGAAGGCCTTGCTTATATAGCCGGTCTTGCCATTGTATGTGAGCTTGTACCAATCGGTATTCTGGTCTGTCACCGTGACTTTGTCGCCGTGTTTCAATGAACCGATGACGGCATAATTCGTGCCGGGGCCGCTGCGTACATTGAGCGTGGCGCCGGGCGTATTGACATAGACGGTCTTTGACTGTGGAGTGGCCGGCGTCTGAGCCGCGGAGTCGAGTATGACAAACGCCGCGCTGATATAGCCGGTCTTGCTGTTGTATGTGATTTTATACCAGCCGCTGCTCTCGCCTGTGATTACTACTTTGTCATTGTGTTTAAGACTGCCGATGACGGCGTAGCTTGTCCCCGGGCCGCTGCGTACATTGAGCGTTGTGCCCGGCGTATTGACCTTGCCGGTCTTTGTTGGATCGGTCGTCGGAGTCGTCGGCGTGGTTGGAGTCGTTGGCGTTGTTGGCGTGGTTGGCGTGGTTGGCGTCGTAGGAGTCGTAGGAGTCGTTGGCGTAGTTGGAGTCGTTGGAGTGGTAGGGGTAGTCGGATCCGTCGGGGTAGTCGGGTCTGCTGGCGTCGTCGGAGCGGGGTCAGGCTGCTTGGGATCGGGATCGAGAACGATAAAGGCGCTGCTTACGAAACCGGTTTTTCCGCTGCCGAGATCGATGCGCCA
>Ga0123354_10020055_pt1 | contig 10509 bp, 6 predicted proteins | sample TergutLab28metaG_2_FD_97872 | JGI IMG/M metagenome (GOLD analysis project Ga0123354, IMG submission 97872) | Labiotermes labralis P4 segment gut microbial communities from Petit-Saut dam, French Guiana - Lab288 P4 | ecosystem: Host-associated > Arthropoda: Insects > Digestive system > Gut ...
AGAAATTCCCCGCATTTTACGGAACCCGAAGGTTCATTACCGCACTCACAAGCGTCCGCCACCTATCTCTATCCTGGGCCAGCCCAATCCAGTCCATATACCCACATCCTACCTCCTGGAGATTCATCCTAATATTGTCCACCCTTCTGCGCCTAGGCCTCCCCAGTGGTTATTTAAAATCTGTCAACTGCTCAGCATGTTTCGGGTGGTAGTTAACGCCCAGCCACGTTCAAGACAGGTAGCAATACAGGCCTCTTTAATGCCAGATACTGTACATACAGTGTTATGAGCTCCTGATGATGGGTAAAATACCACGCGAAACATGTTGAACAGTTGACAGATTTAAATAGACTGTATTCTGTTGAATCTTGTTGGATAATTATTGCCATATTATATGACGCACGGTCCCTTGAACGTAAAATTACTAGCGAGATCTTGCAATATCGGGGTTGGGGCTTTTCCCGTAATGTGCTTTTGCTCTAACACTGTCATTCATTCATAAAGCAGCACTTCGCTCTAATCATTTTTTTTAAATTAACACGAGGAAGACCACAGTATTGACCTAGGGAAATATATTCGTGATTTCTTTTGTTGAATAAATGATAATCTTAAATTACATTTTCGTATATTTGATGCTGTACATCTTCCGTGCAACAGTCTAATGCACGAAAAGTTGACTACTAATTAGTTGCATAGTGGTTTTATATTTATTGTACCAAACTCCTACATGTTTCAGCCATATATCCAGTCCATACGCTGTGTACGTCGACCAAACTTGTAACTCCCTGAAAGTGGTCAGGATAGATGGCCGAAACGTGCATGAGTTTTGTGTAATAAATATAAAATATTGTGCAACTAGTTTGTAGTGACGTTGCGTCATATTTTCGTATTTCCGATAGGATTTTACAACATTCCAACATGAATATCAGAAACTTCGTGGCCTTTCGCAACGTCTCATGTATTAAAAATATTGAATCACTCGTGTTTTATTATTTTTGTTACAGTTAATGTATTAGACTACGCAAAATTCCATGAAGTTAGTTTACATGTCACGTACCTTTCTCCGAAACGTATAACTTTCTATTTCAACTTCAGCATTTCAAAGCATATTAAGTTTCCAGCATCTTTTCATACGCGGGCGTGGTTCACTTGACAAATTCAGTCCTCCCCCTTAAAAACTTCGGTCTTCCAGAATTTTAAATTGTATTGGTTGTTACTTGTGGAAGGACTGGGTTTCCTTTCTAGTGTTGCGATGTCTTTGACTGTACAAAAGAATCTTTCTAAATCTTAGCCCTGCGAAGCTAAAGAACATCGTAATACAGGCCTATAGAATAATATATGTTGTTAGTTCTGTGAAGTCTCACATTTCCTGCCGTAGTGACCGGGAATTCATTTCTGTCTGAGGGTATTTTTCCTTTCAACGTATTTTCTGCACTCAACACTCAACGTGCGCACCAAGAACTGGGCTTTCCCTACCTACCAAAGGGTTAACCTGAGGTTCTTCGCGTTGAGGCCAAACGTTCTAAATGTCACATCCAAATACAGAATGTCTAATATATCTTGTCACTGAGGACGACAGTATTAATGCATAGACAGACTGCATCTACATGACAGCCCGTGACAGCTGCTGTGCTCAGGGCCACGATAGAGAAGGCACCCTGTGTGATTCACGATTGCATTCACAATTAAATTGTGAATGTTATAATATAACTTTGGCAAGGAGAAACATAGCTCCCTGATGATGATCTAAAAAAGATCGAAACATGTCGGAGTGATTTTAATTGTTTTTAAGTGTTTCTATGTGGAATTTATGTAAGTGCAATTGTTGGTTAATAATTGAAGTGATACTACGAAATGCACGGTGCAACAATAAGGTTTATTGCATTTAACTTCATTTCCGCTTGCATTACTTATTATAATAAACTGCACTGTGTTATCACCCATATTCCTTTCCACTTCTAGCTCTTTGGCGATTAAATTGTGTTGCTAAATTCTGATATTCTTTGAGATTTTTGTTTGGGTAATAATCATTTTCACAATTTTTAGAGGTATAGTGTTATTAATCAGTAAGCCATATCCTTATAGTCTTTCAGCAGCAATGAACAATTTTTTAAAGGTAAGTCGTATGAAGAAGATGGTAGCTGAACTGAGAGATTTTGAAAACAAAATACAAGATTTAAAGCTGACTGTTTGCTCTGCCAGTTGAAGAAATAGTGGGCTATTACTATGACTCGGAATAAGTACAGATTTTTTTTTCATTTCAGCGGCCCCGACTTATAATGAATTTGTAACATTTGCAGACTGCTTTAGACTTAAAAAGTCCGGGAAGCGTCTTTTAAAAATCCGCGAATCGTTGTATCTTATCGGTAGTAGTTCCAGGTGCCTAACGTTGGTCGTCTGTGGACCGACGAAGAAATAGCTGGTTAGCAATGCAATGGCACTGAAATTTGACCAAAAATATACAAGTAGTGAAGTGAATTTGTTGGTGTGTATAAATCCGTGGTAGATAATCGCATGGGTACGTACCACTGGCGGAAAGATGCGGTTCCATTGGCACCTTGTCCATAACAAGTTTGAAAAGAACTGGCCTGTGGTCTATGCCGTGCCTCCTTTTTGAGTGGCTGGCGACTAACCGTCTTAACCGTGGCACGGCCCTGAGATGGCTGTAAAATGATCATAGTGCATAATTTAGCTAGTTTCTTTGTTTACACTGAAGTGAATGAAGGCAAGTAATCCTCCTAAGGATATGCATATCTCTTTATTATGTAGGCCTGCAGGTGGTCTTCAGCCAAGTTTAGGTGAGAGGACGCGGACACCCTACACTTTAAGTTGAAATAAAGTAACACCTAGAGAAATACAGGTAATGTAGAGGGAAGTGCATTTGCAAATACAGGGATATAATTTTATAGATTGTTAATTTATGACCAAAATTTCTTGAATTGTAGATGTTCGTGTCCGGCAACATTATGTAATGCTATTTCAGATGTTTCTTACATTTTTTCTGGATCCTTTACATACGTTGAATAGTCCTCGAACGCAAAATTTAACTTCTCTTTTATTTTGTTTAGTAGATGAACTTGACTGTGGTATAAATCGAGGCTAGAAGCTTTTGAAACTGAGAACGATCCATATTGTATAAAAGGCGGAAGTGAACATATGCTGACCTTGACCTGTTCTTAGGTCAAGTGAGGTCACACTGTGTGCAAGTGACACTCAGGAAAGTGTCTGCTATTGCTGCATAATGTATACAACGTGGGACAGACATGCCATCTGGTAACAAGTAGCACAACTCTGCTTGGATGTGGTTAATTGCTGGTGACACCGTAGCATAGTCTGTTTCAAATTAAATGTGGTACTTACCCCAGACTAACTGTTGTTGTTGTTACTTTTGTCCTGCGATATATACAGTAGAGTTTAGTGCAGTTTAATATTGCAGAATTTGTAATTTTCCACCCATGTGCTTGTCTTGGTTTACAGCTTTCTCTGCGTCATGAATTTTGAAGGGTGACGTGATTGCATAGAAAGGAGATTCAATTTCTAATTCAGTCTCTCACCCTCACAATGGTCGAGCAGAACCATAAAATTTAATGACAAGAGTCTTCTGGGGAAGAGAAGGGTGGGGTTTAGCCATTCATAATGTCCCAACACCACAATATGTTGTCATGCAATTAAAGGATTTCCTGTGACAGCTTGCGTCACATAAATGTTAACTGTTACTTCCAATACAGACAGGTGGGACGGAGTAGGGTACCAAATGGCTGTGAGGAATAGATACCTTTTCACGTACAGCGATACTTTCTAAGAGAGTAGGCCTTTGTGGGCATTATAGAAAGCGGGAGAGTGAAATTTAAGTTAGACTTTCACTTGTCAGTACCAAACGTTTTACGCTAGAGAAGATGAAACTCTTATCATGGCAATTCGGAAAGAATTTGGAGGATGCTGACGTGATCTATTTCACGGTACTTTCCCCGTACTTGCTGGGACGGACTAGGTAAGGACTATGAATAACCTCAGCCGTGGTAGCTGATAACCAGGCTGAGATACAAACAGGATAATTCTTGAACACAAGTCTGAGGCTTTATGAAATATGATCTTACGGCGTTTGATATTCAAGTCTTCTAGGATCTGAGACTGAGTCGCTCTGCGAGTGTCATTCGACCTTCGACACAACGTCGTATACCAGAAGACTTGAAACTTTAGCAATACCGATGTGACAACCTGAAGTATCCAATCAGGGCTTTGTTATTTTATGGGTGTTTCGAATTTACTAACGTGCACTGCCTATTCACAATTGTCAACACTAAACAAGGAGAGCCAAAACTTATAACCGAAGTTCATACGAATTTTTCGTTTTAATGAAATTTATTTTGCCGAGCTCAGTGGCCGCGCTGACAAAGACGTTGGTCTATGGCCGTTCGCTTTCTGGGGTTGTGGGTTGGAATCTCCCCGGGAGCATGGATTTCTTATCTCTTGTGAGTGTTGTACGTTGTCAGGTAGAGGTCTCTGCGATGGATCTATCCCTCGTCCAGAGGAGTCCTACCGAGTGTAGTGTGTGTTTGAGTGTGATCGAGGAAGGTCATGAAGGAGGCATAGGCCCACTAGGGCTGTCGAGCAATAATTAATCGAATTTCCTATGCACAGGTCTAATCTTTTGCATGGCGTTGTTTATAAAGAAATGACGGAGATATTGATACAAGGAGAGTAAATATATGGATTCCGGAGTATTCGATGTATTCTTGCAAAGAACACAGCGTATTCGGAAGAATGTTTTTAATTTACTTTGGTCCTACGCTATTGTGACTTTCTATTGTATCCTTTCGAAAGGCATCCTGTGTCTGCTGAAAGCTAAAATACGCTCATGAAAATCGATACTTCACAGTCGCTATTGGCAAGCGACATTACGGAGTATATGACATCGATACCTCTTCTAATTAGCCTATGGTTTTTATGAGAATTATCACATGGCATTTTAATCGCCTGCCACTTAGCACTGCTAGGACTTAAATTAAATTTACATCCATAATATTTGTGTTCCAGTTAAAAAAAATATAGTGAGTTTTATAAAAGTTACATTACCTTAGTCTCCACTTCTCAACGTCTCTAAGCCATTACTTTTGAAATTCATGATAGAGGCTACAAATTTATTTTCGACACAAATTTTTGTAGTGTTTTGTGTTAATACAATGTTCAAATAATGAATAAAGTAGGTGTTCCGAGGTGAATCGAGTAGCAGACGCTGGCTAATAATAAGACAGTTTTAGATAAATAAATATCTCGTATTTTAAGTACTTGTCTACGAAACAGTTTGTCAGCTGAGGCGTGTTTAGCTGAAATGAATAGATATGGCGAGTCAGAAAATTTATTCTGTAATTGCTTGGATTTCAAGTTACGTTATCAGGAAAGTTTTGTATTTGACCTAACCGGAAGCATATACATGTACTTCTATGAAAATAGACAGTCTGTGTCACCTGTGAAGTTTACTAATAATTGATATCACGTTTTAAAATTAAGTTAACAGTAACAAAAACCCACATTTTCAACACCTTCAATACGAAAATCTTAATTGGACACAATTTAAGCAGGTTTCTTCTGCATCTCATCCTCATTGCTCCTTGTCACTGAATTTCATGTCGTTATTAGCCTCACATATACTTTCCGGGCTTACAAGGGAGAATTTTTCAGCAGGTTTCCCCACCAAAATTCTGCGTTCATCTCTCTTCTTCTTTATCTCAACCACACGCTCAGCCTTCAAGATTTCGCCGTTTAAAAAAAAGTAATGACCTTTTTCAGTCACAACGATTCTCTGTATGTAATGTTATAATCCTCACTTTATGCTTCTTAGGAAGAAATGTTTCCCGAGTAGTTTATTTTCAGATAGTGGAAACTTCTGTTTCTCATTCAAAATAAGAGACTGCGTGTCACGAACAAAACAATTGACGATGGTCTTACATGTCCTGATTTGCAGTGTTTTGTAAAGTAGACGGCGTAACAATTGTCTAATTGAATATTTCCGTGCCACAAAGACGCCGGAAGATGACGGTACAGCTAGCTGTATAGAATGTAGATCTGTTCCTCAGACAATAGCCTACACACTGTCAGACGTAATTGTACTGCTTTGGAGAAGAGGAATCAGATTCAACGTTGTATATCGTACTGCGTTACCCACAGTCAACCTCACTTCTTGAAAATCGGAGACACGTGACTTGACAGTGATGGATGGGAGTCGTTTAGAACTCTTGATTAACCTTTCAAAGACGAAGCGTAATCTGCTTTATATAAGGAATCAGTCCTTACCGCGCTGTAAACATTTTCCACCACTGTTATAAAAACTAATCAGTTGATGACGTATAAAGCGAAGGTCGCTGTCTGTTCTGAGATCCGTACAAAACACTCAACGCAAAGCGAGCGCCATGTAGAATTTTTGAATGTTAAACCTGGTGTTACGTAAAGAAACAGCTATGCTTTAAAGGTTAACGTTTTACCTTTCAGCCCGTGAGTGTAGCTGCTTCAGCATGACACTAGAATACCCAACGTTCGGATTGCTCGTGAGTGGCAGCTGAAAACCGTGTTACAGGGCGAACGTATAACCATGTAGAATAAAATAATCACATTTCGCCACTTAAGTAGAAAGTAGCTGAGAACTTCGCTCTTCTGGGTTATTACGCAACGAGTAGTGGTGATTTCTTACCGACGTTTTGGGACGACCTATATTTCCCATCGTCAAGGGTCAAGAGATGAGCCCGATAGGTTGTCCCGAAATGTCAATAAGAAATTACCACTGCTCGCTGCGTAATAGCAGAGCAGAGCGCAGTTCTCAGCTAATTCGCAGCGGAAGCCTGAAATCACGTAAAGAAAATACCTGTTGTGTCTGCCATCCTTCAGTTTCCTGTTTTTATATGTCCCTTAATGGAGAAATAAATAACGGAAATAGGATTTTGTTAGTAACTTCAGGGAAAGTGATGTAATAAGAGAGGCAGAAACGAAGGAAAGGGTAGAGAGTCAAATAAGTAAAGACAATTAAGAGAGAAGAAAGAAAATCGGTTATGCTCGGTAGAAATGTGGGACATTTGCTTTGTTTAGAAGGAAATGTCCTTTTAAACGGGCGATGGAGAAACATTCAAGTCGGTGAGACTGAATATGGATTTTAGTTGTAAATTTATATGGTGGCAACAAACACGTACAATGTGATGCCGTCAGACATTGTGCCTTTACACATCTGTCAGACATTGTGACTTTACACATCTGGCAGACATTGTGACTTTACACATCTGGCAGACATTGTGACTTTACACCTATGTCAGACATTGTGACTTTACACATCTGGCAGACATTGTGACTTTACACATCTGGCAGACATTGTGACTTTACACATCTGTCAGACATTGTGACTTTACACGTCTGTCAGACATTGTGCCTTTACACATCTGTCAGACATTTTGACTTTACACATCTGTCAGACATTGTGACTTTACACATCTGTCAGACATTGTGCCTTTACATATCTGTCAGACATTGTGACTTTACACATCTGCCAGACATTGTGACTTTACACATCTGTCAGACATTGTGCCTTTACACATCTGTCAGACATTGTGACTTTACACATCTGTCAGACATTGTGCCTTTACACATTTGTCAGACATTGTGACTTTACACATCTGGCAGACATTGTGCCTTTACACATGTCAGACATTGTGCTTTTAAACAAAGGTAAGAAGAGTATCATCAGTCACGATGGTTTTCGTATAAGTTCAAATTTATGTTGCTACACGTTTCGGCTCGCCTACGAAAGAAACATCTTCAGGCTGTCGGATGCAAAGGAAATTTATACATTTGTTGCGCCTTATCTCGTTTTAGTATTATTTGCGTTGAGATCTCAACTTCTGTGTCACTGTTTAGGAAGTCCTGCTTCTTAAGTATTGACAGCATGCAGAGGCCGATGTAGGAGAAGGGATTCAGAAAATTCTGACACACTTCTGTCATCCCTACAGAGAATGACCATCAAGAAAATAAATAAAACATACATATGCATCAAAAGCGTACATTTTGCAAGATTATATATACAGAGATAAAAAGTCGTTACATCTTCTTCACCAAGTTCACTGATCAATTCCTACAGTTCTATTGGACGGTATCGATTTTGATAATTTTAATAATTCTAACAATTTTAGTCAATTATAATTCATATTATTGTTAGGATTGTAGCTATTATTATAGTCAACCTTTTCACTGATCGCTGCTATATACATTTATCTCGTACCAATAATTTTCTGTTCTTCACCTATCCTGTACATATATACATATATCTTATACGTAAATCGAAGTCTCAACACCATACCACAATCAGATAAAGTGTAACACATGTATACTTTCCTTTGTACCATACTCCCTAATGATGACTGTTTTATTATAGATGAGCCAAAACATGTAGTTTTATTAATTTTAACCTATAATACGAAGAATGTAGCGATGGCGGTACTCTCCTCAACTTCTTGTGTGTTTATATCGCAACGGGATGTCATACTCACAAATGTTATTTCCTTTGCCACGAGCGGCCCGGGCATGGTGTTCACCACCCACACCCATCTAGCACCGATGTTAAAGAAAGTGTAGAGCCATACCTATACTCTCCCACTGGGCTTTCGTAACCTGTTCTTGGGTGAACGTGACCTTACTTTACTTTGCCATGTGCAAATTTTATTAGGTAACATGTGTTTTGTTCTATCGTTGGTGGTAACGGTATCGTGCCTTCACGGGTAATTAAAAGAACCGGGTTTTCACTAATTCTAAGGGTGAGTCAGAGAGAGAGTGTGTGTGTAAGAGAGAGAGAGAGTGTTTAGAAACGTATCATGCAAAGTTGCTAAGATTTAAAGTTACATTGCTTTCGTTTATACTGGCGCAAATATATCAACAGTGGTATGTACAAGAAACGTGTTGCTGCAAAAAAGCTGAACGTAATATCCTTTCTGTGTAAGACGGCTGCTGAAAGCTTGTACAAATGGATATGCAGCCGACCCTCCATTACGTTTTGTCGAAACCGTGTACCGTGAGGCGTGAAGTAATGGGAATATGAAAATGTGACCTCAAGAGAATGTCGTGTTGACCTGTTTTATAACCAAGGGATATTGGAATAAGTAACAAATACAAATGCCAGATGATCGCGCTTGCATGCGTGCATACAGGCGACCGGGTGTACTTCAGCTGCTGGTATTCCTTAACTGCTCGTTTACATTATGTATCCTTTGATTTAATCACATCTCTTGTTGTGTTTAACGGATTAGACTCGTGGCTGATGCAACTTGGTAATTTTATTGATGTATTCTTAGCTCGAAATGTTTCGGGTGCATACGCTTATCATTAGAAACATTAGATGTTGAGTTGCAGCATATCGTTTTCTGCACCGAGTTTTTGGATGGGTGGTGCGGATGGTGCCGTGCACGGCACCATCCGCACCGTACACACGACCTAAGCAGCGGCTGTCAAGACCACCATCCTTCCAAAAACTCGGTGCAGAAAACGATATGCTGCAACTCAACATCTAATGCTCCTGATGATGGACGTATGCGCCCGAAACGTGTCGAGCTAAGAATACATGAATAAAATTACCAAGTTGCATCAAGTTGGTATTTCACTTTATTTCATGAGGAAGATGCACGGTCAAACAACCCTCATGTTACAAAATTCTTCTGAAGTATTTGGATTCCAGTGTAGAGGCTTTCAAAAGTGTAAATATTAATGCAACATATCCAAGAATAAACTCACTTCCGTTCTAAACACGTAGTTCAGTACGTCATTACATGATGTACAGATGTAGATCTAGGGCTGCTGTAAACCGGATGTCACTTTTTCACGGGAATTAGTTTTGAGAGATAGGTCGCGAGTATATCCATAGGTCATAAGATAACGAAACGAAACTGATAACAAAAATTTTCAGCTTTAACCTGAACATTGCGCATTCCTCTAGACTTCGGTCAATTAATTATTTCCACCTACGCACAACGGGTTATTTTTAGCACGTATGGAAAGGCACATATTTGTGGAACTGATCCTTTTTTTTTTAATAGACACATTCTTCTGTCAGGGTGAGAAGTATGTTACTAGAATTGAAAGGGTTTACATAGGTACCATCCTAGACCAGGTTCCGCCTACTTCTCACCATCGTATTATATTCTCCTAAGGCTCACCTGCATGTTACTCTCCCACTCCAGTCTTCCAAATGATCCTTGCCACAATGATTCTTTACACTTTCCTTCCTACCACTGTAATCTTCATTTGTGGACCGGGCAGCTTAGTCGGTATAGCGACTGACTACGGGCTGGACGGTCCGGGATCGAATCCCGGTGGGGACGAGATTTTCCGCCCGTCTAGACCGACCTTGGGGCCCAACCAGCCTCCTGTAAAATGGGTACCGGGTCTTTCCCGGGGGTAAAGTGCGGCCGGGGCGTGCTGCTGACTACTCACCCCCTTCTAGTGCCGCGGTCATGGAAGAGTAGAGCTATACCTCTACCC
>Ga0123354_10020056_pt1 | contig 10508 bp, 6 predicted proteins | sample TergutLab28metaG_2_FD_97872 | JGI IMG/M metagenome (GOLD analysis project Ga0123354, IMG submission 97872) | Labiotermes labralis P4 segment gut microbial communities from Petit-Saut dam, French Guiana - Lab288 P4 | ecosystem: Host-associated > Arthropoda: Insects > Digestive system > Gut ...
ATTTGTAATTTTTAAAATTAATTTTTTTTATAAAAAATTTAAAAACTATGCAAGAAAAAAAATAAAGAAATTCTTTTTTTTTTCCTGTTTGATTATTTTTTCAAATGTTGGCATTATTTGGCCCCCCCCCCCCCCCATCAGGCATAATTCGACATAACCGCATGCATACGTGTCATTTCACATGGGCAGTGTAATTTCTCTTTATTTTTTCCTCAGGCCAAATTTTGAAGTATGATATTGACATAACGTTTCACATAATTAGCACTGTTCCACTTTCTTGTACGTTCAGGCACTCTTCCACAGTATCACATGGACAAGCAGTTTGCTGATCGTCGGTACAAAGTGCAGAGTGCACGTACTTACTTCTACTTGAATGAGGCACAGTGTGAACGCAACTTTGAGATCTTCCACCAGTGTCTGGAAGCTGTATCAGGTTAGAGCAAGGCACACCATGCCTTTATGTCTTTACAGAATGATTGTGTAAGCATCGAATGCTCTGGTCTACCCACAGCCTCACATAACGTATCTGGACATTTTGCCTTTTATTTTAGAAATGTAAGCATATGCAAGAGTGTGTGGGCCAGAGTGGTAGATGTGTTGTTGTAAGTCTGTGTACAAAAGGGTAAGCGAATGTTAGGCCTAGTGTGCCTTTTGTCATGTGCTGTCATGTTGCCAATGATATCAGTTACCTTGTTTGTTTTGTCTGTTATCTAGTTGTGTGACTGCTGGCAGGGGTGTGCACATTGCCTATTGTACATTGTTCATGGGCCACTATGACAATTACTACAGTCAAGTTCTTCCATCTACATTTCCATCTGGCAGGTACCTTAACCTTTTTCATGTTGCCAAAGTAATGAAATTTGCAGGTCTGGTTTATTGTTTTCAGCCATATCGGAAAAGTATGTTAGGAAGCTGTCTCCTGCCATACAGAATTATTCACAGTAACAAATCAGGGCAGTATAAATAAGTGGCCAATTGTGGAACATATCGCAGATGATGTGAGATGCAGGAAGGTGCTGTTGAATTGTCAGAAAGAACAAGTATGGAATGTATCGTGTATCACATGAGAAGGGTTAAGGTGATGGCTGTATTAACATTTCGTGTATATGTTACATTTCATTCAGTTGTTACATGTCTAACTGAACTTCACTTCTTACATTATAGTCGGTATTGAAGCTGAAGTTATTTGTTAAGCACTTTTCTCCATTCCCCAGTCATTTAATCCATTGCAGTTAGAGGTTTGGTTCCACACGCTTCAAATTTCTAGTTTCCCCAGCGTGCAGCGTATAATGTCGCTGAGACACACAGAACAGTGAGTAAATTGGTGTCACTTCGTGGACACCACTGAAACTTGTTGCAGTATTGTAAAATGTGATGATTTGTACTTTTCACCAAACAGTAGGTTGATCAGATTACAGAGGATAGGTTGGGTGAGGCATGTAGCGTTCATGTACAAAATTTCAGTTGGAGAATTTAATTGGAAGGCTTCTTGAAGACATAGGTGTAAATGGGAGGATAATATCAGAATGAATATTAAAGAAATGTAGTGGAAAGAGGTAGACTGGATTTCTCTGGCTCATGATGGGGTATCAGTGATTGGCTGCTGTGACCCTGTGATAAACCCTTGGTTTCTGTAAAGTATTGGGAATTTTGTGACTGGTTGAGAGCCTGTGCTGTATGGAGTTTGTTTGTTTGTTGATTAAAGTGGTTGGTTAGTTGGTTAATTTGGTAGGTAACAATTTAATGTACAGTGATGTGGTTATGACACCACCATGTTTTATTACAAATCAGCCTCCATGCTGCCAGTTAGTAAAGTGTAGAATCTCATAATGCGGTCTGACGTGGCAGTGGGGGGCCGAAGCATGTGACTGCATGCGTGATCAGCGTTGCCAGCACCGTACCAAAATGCGTGTGTTAATACAACCAAATTATGAAGTAGATGAATATTTTCTTCTCCATTATTAATCCTGCTGTGTGTTGGCACCCCTGCCGAATCACGATTGGCAGCCTGACAGTGACCAGTAGATTAGTGCAGAGGAAGCCAGTGCTGTGCCGTGGAGGCTTTTTTCCAAATGAGCTAGTTAGCGCCTTCAATTTGTAACATGTTGCAAATTGTTCATTCTGTATTCTGATAAGTTTAGTCTTCAACAGCTGCTCTGTATGGCTGACAGCCTGTAGAGTGGACCCAGCAGTGAAAGCTGTAGTTGAATGAAATGGATTGGACTTAAAGTATTTTGACACTGGTGCGACATATTCATTGTTTAAGACTGTTGTCTTAAGAGCATCAATAAACACAGTTTTTTGAACGCCAGTGTGTTTCAGAAATGTGTTTTATGTCTGTCACATAGTGAACAGAACATATTCTGTTGGATTCTGAGACATTTTCATTTGAAATTAGCTACAGACACAACAGTGTGGGTACATGTTTATTTTGTGACAGATGTAATGCCATTTTGCAAAACCATAGAGGTTGTTAAAAAAGAAAACAGGCTGATGGAGAATTCCAAAAGAATGGCTTTGATTAAAAAGCACTTGGAAGTTGAGTTTTTTAATTGACAGTAGAAATATGAGAAAAGTTAAAATGAGGCAAGTGCTGGCCTCCCATTAGAAAGTTTTGATTAAGTTGCTGCTTTGTTAATTTGCCCCTTCTTCCTGCACAGAATGTGCTATTGTGCTGAGAACTGACTCACACAACAGCTGGTAAGTGCAACCAGTGTTATGTGAGTGCAGACGTAGAGAAAATGTCGGCTTGGTAGAACCTTTGGTCAGGCTAGACTTACTGCTCATGATGTCTTTTTGGTGATACGCAGTTGTGACTGCTGGAAGCGGTCGGTCTGTGCCAATTTGTAAATTTGTTTCTGCTGCTTCAGCATTATCTGGTAGTATGAGTGAGCTGGTTTTTTAATTTGGCTGATGAGTGTTTTTATGAGTACATATTTTGTGAAGGTGCCCCATGTTTTGGGCTGTTGTGTCACTAATGTTTAGCCAAAAAGTCTATTTCTGAATATTCTCGGTTTAAATTTGCAAGTTCGTATTGCCAGCAGTCATTTGACAGTCAACTCATGCTAAGGTATCTCAGGATAAGATATGCCACTTCGTTTACCAAGCCGACCATTTTGTGGTCTCGATTGTTGATTTTTTGGCTAGGAGGGTTTTTTATTGTTTTGTGTGTGATGCAGAAACTCTTTTCCAGAAGAGATCCCTGCAAGCAACTGAATGAGTTCAGGAAGAGGAGTAGTCGTGTTCGGACTCGACACATTTACTCTGCCGCTAAAAATAGAGAGAAAAAAAGATAGATACAAAAAAAATAGAAACGCGCTGAATGTAGCCTCTGTTGGTTGCAAGGTCATTTAACAAATGCTTTGCGACCTTGCCAGAGTATGTTGGTATGTTGGAACATTGTGTGGAAGAGACTGCAGCATTTCTTAGAGCTGGCTCCTACCACACCCTACTGCCTTGCCACTGAGTTTGAATGTGGCTTCAAGTAGGGGGTGGTTGTGGGGCACAACTTTATTAAAGTGATACAGAGTGTACTTCCTAGTTACGGGGCTGTCACGTGACGGAGACTGCCGGGCCCTCACAAGGGTGGCCACATCAGTGAGCGGTTTCATGTTGATGAAACACAAGACACATACACACACATTTCAGTCTCAGAATGACAAGGTATGTGATTTGATTTGGCCATCCATGTAGTAGTGAGTCAGGAGAATTTTCCTGTAAATGTCAGCATTAGTATCTGTGAACTTTTCAAAACCTGTTAATTAGTTCCGTTTTCATTGAAGTTCATAAGACTGGGATCACAAATTGGGTCATTCATATAGGATTAATGGACAATCTGTTAACCTTTCCATATATACTGACACATATCTTATATGAGTAGTATTATCTGAGTAGCTGTGTTGCCAGTACTACATTATTGTTCATACTTTAGTCATGAGCTGTTTCTGGTGTGCCATGCTTAGGGACTTAACAGTATTTGTGAGGGCTGAGGTGTCTGCCAGTTGCCGTGAGAGCATATCCCATGGCAGTGCACTCTGGAGAAGTAAACCTTGACTGTGACACATGCTAACCATGACAAAAAGGACAGTGGCTGTCCACCCAGCACTTGCTGATGATTGTTTCTTTGGGGAGTTTTGTCCATAGCAGCTGATCGTCAAAGTAGTTGGTATGTCAATACCTGCAGCAGTGCCCTGAATTAATGCAGCTTGGTTTGAAATGTGTTATATTTCACAGTTTTAACAGGTATTATTTATACTAATGTCTCAGTATATGTATGGAAACAGTGCTCACTTAATTCCTGATTGCTGTGCAAGAAACGTATGACATATATCAGATGTGAAGTTGCACATCGAAGGTTGCCCATTCCCTGTGATAGGCAGTACTGATGAAAGAAATAGTGCACTGTTTTGTGAATGGTCTTCATGAGACAACCCCCGCTCACCAGATTTGTATTGTCTTTGGCACTGCCTGCATTCATGTAGCATAGTGCTTGGCCATAAGCACAGTGATTAATATCAGTAGTTTGCCAAACATTCTAAGCTGAAACATTTTCTTATGTTTAGAATGAGTCACGTTTTATGAAGTTCTTTGAAGTTCAACGTGCACGTGGCCATTCTGCTGCTGTGCATGTTGGTGCCAGTGGAGCAGAATGATGCCAGTCATACCAACCGTCACTTCGGTTCAGCATTTGCTCGCTCAGAGTAGTGTTGACAGTGTTGCCACTCTTATGGTCAGGCTTATGGACAGAGGTGAAGCCCTCTTACTGCAGTTCCTATTGGACCGTGACTAAAAATTATGTGCAGCAAAAAAAATTGTATGTTGAAACCACAGCATTTAAATGCCACAGACAAGAGCAAACAATTTGACGAGAGCTGTATTGACGGGGTTCAACTTTTATAATGTAGCATTAATAATGCAGATGGAGCCAGGGCACTTGTGGCTGCTAAGTATAGGTAAGTGATTGAGCCTGGTCCCTTGTTGCTGCTAACTAGAGGTATGTTACTGTTCTCATTCTTGCTTGCACCTGTTTGCATTTTACTCTTGCATCTGACGGCTAACAAAGGTTCATTGAAACAGGCAGTTGCAAGTATGAAACCTTACTGCAAGCTTCATGTTGTAGTATTGTGTGAAATTTAGTCTTATCCTGAATAGCCACGTACTTTTAGGTCTAAGTTGTTTTAACCCACCAGCTTGTACATCTGGCCCATGTTGAATGCACCTACATTTGTTTCTGATCAAATAGACACATGGTATTGTACAGGGCAATGAAGGAAGAAATAAAACGCCCTTTGTAGAGTGTAAGTACACATGTTGCTTATGCAGGTGACTAATATGATCACAGTGGAGTTCTGAAGTATTGCCATTTTATAGTGACATATGCTAGATACTTGAATGAAGGAGCACTTGAAGGAGAAACTGTCACAGTTGCGTTGGATGAAGGAAGTTCTATCATCAGTCAGGAGTCGTCTTTCCAATGCAAAGGAAAGCGGAGCATGTGGAATAACGACAAATGTGAATCCATAACTAAGGGTAATGAATATTACAACATAGTTGTTACTGTTTCATTGTTCTTACCACACTTCTTCTTTCAACTAGTTGATATAAGATCTCTTTTGAATCTGTCAGCATGTTCTCTTCAGTTTCTTCTGTACTTTTCTGTAAATTATAGTATTTGTGGAATTCATAGGTCTCTTATAATTTCTTCATTCCTTTTGTGGTCCAAGATGTGTGCTGCAATCTTCGTAATTGTGATGGAGTACAGATGTGAAACTGTGACATTTTCTTCATTCATTGTTCTTTCATTCATGTTTCAAGCATGTGTGAATAGAAATGTCAATGTGTCAGCTTCACCATGATTTTATGAAGCCTCCTCTTTTTATATGACTTGAGGGTGTCACAGTGTTGTTGATGAAGGTATCATTCTTCTGGGATGTAATGCTGTGAAGCTTCTTAATTAATGGAGGCAGCAAGCTCCCCCAAAAGCTGGTATTTAATTACCAGTCAGCATGGCATCGTACCCCAGGTAACTGTAATGTACACACTTTACTCTCTTTATCTAGATGCAAGCCAATAGGTTGAGTAAATGACATTGAGGTCAGTGAACTGTGGTAAGTGGATCAGTTGCTATGGACATTACGTACCTCTTGCAAGTCTTTGTGTTTGTGGAGGGAGTAATGGTGAGGTGCTCCAACCGTGTGATTGGTTGGATCTCCAAGTGAGTGGGGACAAGCTGAGAGCTAAAGCTCATGCATCGAGGTTGGAGAGAGAGCGAGAGAGCGACATCTGGACTGCTGCACTGCTGCCACCAACTCTTCTTGACAAATGGAGAAGATAGGTGGAAGTTGTGAAATGTATCTCAGACAAACTCATGTATCTGTTTGCTGTTTGGAGCATACTGCTTATGTATCACTTGGCAGTTAGTGTAATGGGAGTGGGGGTGGATGTGAGGGTCACATGGTGATGGCTGCCTTGCAGTGGATGCAACACGCACAGCAAAATGAAGGAACGGCATCTGCTCTGATGTGTTGCTGCTGTTTAATAGAACAGGAATATGCCAGTGCAGAACATCAGCTGTTAGTAGAAACATGATTATAATAGGATAGTAGGAATCAACACTTAATGAATCTGAGACATATAAAACACTTTAAGGTTATCCAAATGAAAAGAACTTTGATTTTTTACTCATGACCTGTAATAATGATTTTTTAATTTTCAGCATGTACCAGAACTCTCACTGTACTTAAAATTCAGCATTAAATTTTAGAAAATTTGGTCAAATATTGCCAGTCATAGTGGTCATGTGGTATAACATGTACTGTCTATGACTGATCAGACACTGGGATCATGGCTTTGAATCCTAGTATGGGTGTTGAGGTTCTGATGTTAAAAATGAATGGAGCTGTATCTTTACTCTCTCGTGTACCTTCATAGCGTGCACACGGACCACTGTGTTTTACTCGGGCCACGGATATGTATTTGTGTTGCCCTCTGAAAGCAGGTGCCTTGGGATGAGCTCACACTCATCCAAGAAGTTCTACTAAATGATTAAAAGACTAATAATTTCTGAACCTACAGTAGTTCTGGATTGGAATAGGCCATGAAATGTATAGAAGAGTACAGTTCAGTGTTACTGGATGTTAGGATATTCGTTAAAAAATTGCATCTGTGCTTCCAGAAACAAACAAAATTTGAGTGTGTGCCTTCAAAAAGGATTGAAACTTTGAAGTAATGACATTTTTTGACAAATAAATGTTAGCCATCCTGGTGTTCAGCTGCACAAAGCAAATTACAACCGTACTGTCCAGTTAGCTCTGCAGGCCAGGGAAATGAAATACAGCTGAGCTAAATTTTTGGATCAGGGATATGTGAGTGGAGGTCATGATACTGTTCCCTAGAAAACCATTTTCCAACGTTTCATATTGGTCAAGGGGCTAAGTGTAAGTCATGTGGCCGGACAGATGTTAGCATGTGCATCATGGCCAGGTAGTAACAATTAGCAGAGCAGACCTGCCACTTGTTTCGGACATTTTGCTGTGTGTAGCATCATGATGTTTCCCAAACAACCAGTAGAGCTGCATAAAATTTTGTGTCCCGTTTTAACTTTTAAGTATGGCACAGAACAAGAAGTTTTTCATGACATGAAAGTAGCCCCGTGGAAGAGTCAAATTTGTATCCTTACATCTGACAGGATGGATCTCCCATACTGCAGGGAAAATTTGTATTCTTCGCATTACCTTAGATCAGGAGTAAATGGCATATTTGTAGGATGGCACCGTAACAGGTTACTGTTGAATGAAGATAGAAGTTTTGACCTTTGTAACCTTTTCAGGACATCTGCCAAACACTTATGTTTCACTGAAGGTGCCGTTCACAGCCAGGTGTCATACTTATACATTTTCTTCTGTAACCAGTCTGACCTGCCTCTGTTTATGTTCATTCTTTTAAATGTATTTCTGCACCAATTGTCATACATATGTATTCCTTCTTCCAGATTTAAACTTGTACAAGTGCACTGTGATATTCTAAATTGCAGGCCAGGCACCATACCTGTACATTGCTTGCGTTGTATATCTTGAGTGAGTATGTAATTCCATAGTTGGACATCATTACATGTTTACTGAAGAAAACGTTATTCCATACCAGTGTGACATTACATATTTTTGCATATTTTTCATTTATATTGCTTTATTAATTGTTTAATGATTTAGAATATGGTATAAACACAAGCACTCTTTTTCAGTGTACATTACTAGGCACAAAGCCAATGTTTGTTTACCATGGCCATTCCACACCTGAGTGCATTCTGGCATTTGTCCTGAAAGATTTAATGATAGAGGGTTCAATGATCTTAAATTAGGGCTGCCACAGTCAGTAAGGGAGGATGCCACAGTCAATAAGTAGGGTGCCAGTCAGTAAGTACGGTGCCACAGTCAGTAAGGGAGGATGCCACAGTCAATAAGTAGGACCGCCACGGTCAATAAGCAAGGCTGCCACAGTCAATAAGTAGGCCTGCCACATTCAGTAAGAGGGGCTGCCACAGTCAAAAAGTAGGGCCACCACAGTCAGTTAGTAGGGCTGCCACAGTCAGTGAATCTTATTATGGTACAGTAGGGCTGTCATGTTCAATCATTCTCATTAATTAAGTCTTTCATTGCTTATAATTTGTCTTGGTCAGTCAGCTGCAATGCATAACCTTAACCTACGCATGGAATGTTATATCAAATGGGTATATGTTTGCTGTTTTAAACTTTTGTTGTCCCGTGAGACAATATGCTGGTCTGTGTGTGTTGACCTGGTAGCACTATAAATGTGTATGCTAAGCCAGAAAAACTCGGATCATCAAGGGATACAATTGGCATTTAAATTCACCTCCTGAAGATTATGGTGCCTATGATTTCTTGCATACCAGAGCTCCATATTTTTAACTTAAGCTTTTCTTTACGCTGTCAGGTCCGCTCATGTGTCTCCATCTGCGTCATAAATTCATGACACACACACACCTCATGGGTAAGGTTTTTGTCTGGGTCTAGCTGTTTTTCAGTGAATAAGTGCCCTTTGGGATACAGTATGCAATGGGGCAGTTAATGCTAGATTCAGCTGAATTCACTGCTTGCTAATACATTTGCCAGTCGAGTCCAGCTCACTGCTTGTGGTGTATGTAGTATTATTATTATTACTGTTTTAAGAATCCACATGAATGAGAGCATCAAACTGTTTGGTCCATGTTAGATACTTGTGTGCCTTGGGTTCGAGACTTAGTAGTGTCGGGTAATGGCAGTTGCACCCTCTGGTAAATTATGAACACTGCATCTTGTCACCATTAATTTTGTGAATTAGTCCACCTTCATTGTTCATTCCTACGGTGACTGCATTCAGTGGAGACTCTGAACAAAAAATTTTCTGTAATACTGAGATTATGTCCTATTGTAACATTTTCATAAACTGTAACCCTTTTGTAAGTGTTGTGGTGCTGTAGACACGTACAGCATGTCCTACACTTGTCGCATGTCCTGTAGCCTACAGATGGCTTTGCATCACCCCTTTCAAGAGCTAGCAGTGTCTGTCTGTATTGATCTGGTTCAAACAAAACATTTACTGAATGTTTGGATATACTTAAAATAACACATGTAGTGTTTATAATTTATGGTAATTAGTATACAGTACATTGAAATTATAGTGGGAGTTGAGCATTAAATGCTACTGGGAAACCAATTTCTATATCTTTATAACATTCTTTGCCTGTGGAAGCATACTTTTGAAGAATATCTAACCTGATGAAGAAGACAGTTAGTGTGAATGCTAAACGTGTGTGCGTTTCTTCAGAACTAGAGATTGTTTTTGACAGTCTCTGCCACTCAGTGTATGTTCTGTTACTGTTAACATTACTTGTTAAATGGGGAAGAGAAAAATGACAGGATTTTAACTCTTCAGCCTGTACCAACAACATGTGCTGTTCACACAAACTGATTGAAGAACCGATTAAATAGAGAATGGTTAACTGGTTGAGAATGTTGATCAGCTGACAGCCCTATCACAACCACTGTATTAGTTCCTGATGTTACACTGCAGCCACTACAAGGAGCCAATCAACTGTCCATCCCCACTTGTATGGTGTAAAGTATTGAATGTGAAGTTTTCCCACATACCTTAAACAATGCAGTGTTAGGTCTCATTTGACAGTGCTTAAGTTATTTATTGCAGCACAACACAACAGCTATTTAAACAGGGGCTTTCATATTGCAGGTGCCACTTTTGGAACAGGTATATGTGCGGTCAAGTTGACGGCACTTGGACGTCCACAGTTGCTGGTAAGTTGCACTGCCATGCTGGTTCCTCTGTATGCTTGTTTTGTCACTCAGGTAATTGTGACAGTAAATTTTAAACTTATGGTTCCATGCATCGTAATTCAGTGTTAATAAAAATCCAACCAGATGCAACAGTATGCAGATATTTATTTACTGCAAAGTCACTCTACATGTTTCGGGTGTCACAGCACCCATCATCAGGAG
>Ga0123354_10020060_pt1 | contig 10508 bp, 7 predicted proteins | sample TergutLab28metaG_2_FD_97872 | JGI IMG/M metagenome (GOLD analysis project Ga0123354, IMG submission 97872) | Labiotermes labralis P4 segment gut microbial communities from Petit-Saut dam, French Guiana - Lab288 P4 | ecosystem: Host-associated > Arthropoda: Insects > Digestive system > Gut ...
GTTCCAGACCCACTACTACTCAGAAAATCTGGTAGCGCCGGGGATCGAACCCGGGACCTCTGTATCTGTAGCCAGAAACTCTGACCACTAGACCACAGAGGCGGTCTTATGTATATATAAAGACGTTCAAATTTTGATGTAAGTAATCCTCTTGAGTTTTGAAATACAGTAATTTATAATACCGTAACACATAATAATCTTACTGTATTCAACAATGCACATTGCATGTTCGGCCATGTAGTACGCATTGTTTAATGAAATACTAGTAAACCTGTTGCGTTTGTTGAAGAATGAAAGACCAACTTGATGTCACTTGCTATTTTTATATCACTTCTTATGTGCTCAACATGTTTTGGACATTAATATATCCATCATCAGGAGCTTGCGAATTTTTATGTTGAATTACCACATTGATCGTATTGTTCTTGGTTCTATGTGTGTTGGAGTTTCGGTATGGTTGGGTTGGAGTGGTATCCGGGTAGCAGGCTGCAGCACAGTTTTGCTTCAGCCTGCAACACTGATACCACTCCAACCCAACCACACCGAAACTCCAACACACATCGAACCAAGAACAATACGATCAATGTGGTAATTCAACATAAAAAGTCGCAAGCTCCTGACGATGGCTATATTAATGTCCGAAACATGTTGAGCACATGAGAAGTGAAATAAAGTAGCAAGTGACATCAAGATGATCTTTCATTCTTCAAATATCACATTGATGCACGGTCCAATAAACATAAGACTGTTGTGTTTGATGGAAATACGTAAATTATTATTAAGAGCTTTCATATTATCACAAGTTTCGTGATCCGCTCTCTACAATGACATTGATACAACTAATATAGTTTCATAATATCATTTTTTGTGTCTACAAGCAGCGTCAGCAAAAGGTACGCTGTTGATGTACTTCCCAATGTTTTTCAATAGTTCTACCTGGAATTAACGGAACGTCTGTGATCGTACAACGACCAATTGCTACTTTAAGAGTTTCGTGGCATGGGGTCTTACAAAGATATCAGCCACTGTCATTGTAAATCTGAAGCGACTTAAATCAGCTACACGGGGGCTCCGTAAATTTTAAAAATTGTGCGACTTCCGTTCTGATGTCGACATCTCTTGACCAATGAATTACTGGATCCAAAAGAAAATTTTCTCATAACCTGATGAATAATAGACGTAACAATTTTGTGCGAAATATTCAAATACGTCGACGGATATATGGACGAGGTACCAAAATTCGAGATATATTTAGGTGACAGGCTGGAAATCCGATGGATATTTGTTGGAAACTCGAGAGGAACAAGAATTTGATCTATTCTCCAGAGCGTACAGACCGTGTCTGTGGTTCATAAAACCACCTATTCAGTAGGTATCGAGAGCTTTCACCAGGGGTAAGGCTGTCGGGAAGTGCAAATGACTGCTCAACGTCATCTGCGGCTGAGGTTACAGGTGGGTGTACGTAAGCTTTCAGTCCAACACATGGATTCCCGGCATTCACACGGGCACACTGACCTTTGTCACTCAAATTAAATGTAATCACAATAATTTCACCAATCCTGAAAAGCAACTCTCAAAATATGGTCAACATATATACCATTTCTTTCGTACATTTCGTTCAAAATTAATGATATCGGTAAATATTTCAAATATTTCATGATCCAAATTATGGGTATTCTTCACGGTATAAATAATTTTCCTAAAATTAACATTTCGAAGTAAAAAAGGTGCAGCAAATGTTGAGTTATAACTGACCGACACAGATGAACATAACACACCCCGACTCACTATCTATGTAGACATCAGTCCCACGTTAAACTTCAGAACTTTCCCACACAAAGATGTAAACGTGCAGGCAAACGGGCACGATACAGAACTACCCGTGTGGCATATAACACTAGAGGGCCTAACTGTACTTAAATGTTCCCAGTTGTTCAGTTTTGGTCATAGTATGTGCGGATTGCTCCATAAAAAACACCACCCACCTATATTAATAATTGTCCAAAGAGATGCAACACAAAGCAGTCTATTTATTATTCTGCAAGTTCACTACACATGTTTCGGGTGTCAAAACACACCCATCATCAGGAGTACACAAAACTGTAACTTCAGCCTCGGTACTGGTCATATTTTTTGTGCGGTTACCTCCCTCCAATGTGGCCAAGCTTGGCCACGTTGGAAGGAGGTAGCTGCACAGCGCAGCATGACCAGTACCGGCGGCTATAGTTACAGTTTTGTGTATCCTAATGATGGGTGTGGTTGACACCCAAAACATGTAGAGTGAAACTGCAAAATAACAAATAGACTGCTTTGTGTTGCACCTCGTTGGACAATTATTAATATAGATCAGCGATGCACGAAACCATAAACATGAACACAAAGAACCACCCATCTACTTACTTTTCCAGATCGTTGGATGAAATATTGCGTAGAAGTATTCAGCACATGAACGTTGAAGAGAAAGGTAAAATATATCATTAGTAGTGTGTGTGCTGCGAAGAGGAAAGTTTCTTTTCGTCATATTGAGGAAATGACTAAGAAGACGCGTCGTTCCCATGGATGAATTATGAGGAACACGTAGCGGTGCAATGAACCATATTTTCGGTTATCATCATTGAATATTTCTTATGTAAATTATCCATTGAGTATCCATCATGATAGTTTAACTGCTATAATATTTTACCAAAAAAATGAACACCAGGGATTTTATCATATATTTGATGCACTTCTTTTCTACAGAAACTACACCTACTGCAACTGCACCTACTGCAACTGCACCTACTGCAACTGCACCTACTGCAACTACACCTACTGCAACTACACCTACTGCAACTGCACCTACTGCAACTACACCCACTGCAACTACACCTACTGCAACTACACCTACTGCAACTACACCTACTGAAACTTCCAAGTCACAACCTTAATCAATTTGTGTATTCTAAGAATATAAATTTCTTTACTCTCAGTTTGAAGTAGCTACACGTCAGCTCAAAGGTTATTTCGTGTCGAGGTTAGACATTAGCTGCTGAATACAGTGCTGCAGCCGCCTGAGCTCCACAATGGAGGTGTATAATGTGGCAATTCAAGCGTAAGATTGCTGCATTAAAGAGATAAAACAAAAATGGCTGTCTTATCATATTAGGAAACGAAACTTTAATCGATCCAAGAAGTTAATTATGAAATTAATTAAAAAGCTACCCTCCTCACTTAAGGCTTTGTAAATTAATCTTATCAGAGAATAGCCCATCTCCTGTAGTAGAAACATAAAATCCACTTTATTTCCTTCAATAGTGTTGACTTCAAGAGGATCCACCCTGCCAGCTCTCCTGGAGCCTCGTTCTGTGACACCAGTCAGATGACAGATTGATCGCCCGTCGGAGTATCGACCAGCACCTGCTCGGTAGAAGGTATTAAATGCAAGTCGTCACAACATACGTTACATCTACTTACCGTACACGCTTCATCCTTTCATTTACCCAGACAATGAACCATCTATCATAAAGACGGACAATTATTAATCACTTGTAGATAACGGCTTTAAGTGACCGCCCGCCGGGAAGTCTAAAAAAAAACAGTATTGTGGTTTCCAACAAAGGCTGTTCTAGGCCTGTACCTTCTGCACACGACCAAAGTTTGTTATTCACCAACGAATGCACAAGCGATTGTCTTAAAAACAGTATTAAAATTTACATTAAAATAGCTCCCACATGTTTCGGTACAGTCACACCATCTTCAGGGAGCTCATTATCCGTGCTTGCTAAGGTCACAGTTGGTTAAAATAGTCAATTATGTTTCATCAATTTATGATTAAATCATTGGTGATGTGGCTGTATATATTGGTAGTGTCCTTGTTGATGTGCTATGTCGCAGTGTTTGGGAGTAGTCTATTCCCGAACAGTGCGACATACACACATCAATAAAGACGCTACCAATATATACAGCCACATCACCACTGATTTAATCATAAACTGATGAACCATAATTGACTATTTAACAAAGTGTGACCTTAGCAAAGCACGGATAATGAGCTCCCTGAAGATGGTGTGACTGCACTGAAACATGTGGGAGCTATTTTAATGTAAATTTTAATACTGTTTTTAAGACAATCACTTGTGCATTCGTTGGTGAATAACAAACTGTGATAGTATCAAGATGCACGGTACAGATGTAAAAATTAAAAAAAAATCTGCACACTAATTTAGTGTATTTGAGAGAAAACTTATCGTATACGAACTTCATTATTTTCCTAGTAATTCTGTAGTAATCTGTACTAGGCTATATTAGAAGCTTATATTATTTTGTAGGCCGACCAAATGCAAACAGAAAATAAGATTGCACGTAGTCCTATTTGGAATTCCGACACTTGATTTTAAGTCAGTGTCTCTATTTCTATTATTTCCTTCATTTTGTGATGTTCAAAATTCTCCCTGAATATTAAGCAAATATTTCCTGTATAGTATGTGTGATACTTTCTGTATGCATTGTGTGATACTTTCGGTGTACTATGTATGATACTTCTTGTACAGCTCTTCTGTGCATCATACTCGTACTTCAGGTGTTTTGCGTAGGGTACTTCGGGGAACTCTGTGTGATACTCTCTGTGTACTGTGTGCTATGCCTGCCCATAGACAGCACACAGAACTTCCACAGAGTGTGAAAACAAATATTTCGAAGATGTAACACTTTATGTATACTGTGTACATGGTTTTCTATATAATATGTTATGGCCTAATGCACCTACAGAATGTTCTGAGTATGGGATACGAATATTTTATGTACACTGTGCACAATCCTCTCTGCATGCAGAGCACGCAAGTTTAAAGGACCGCATTATTAATAATCAGAAACAAATGGAGAATGTGGAATATTTCAGTTATCTGGGTAGCCAGATTATAAATGATGCAAGATGTGCATGTGAAATTAAACCCAGGATTTCCATAACAAAAGCGTCAAAAGAAGATTCCTTGCGTCAGCAAATCAGACTTAAATTTAATGAAAGAAATATGGAAGTTCTACATTTCGAACGTAGCTTTGTAAGGTGCTAAAACTCGGACACTTCGGAAAGTAGATCAGAAGTACCATGAAAGTTCTGAAATGTGGTGCTGGGGAAGGATGGGGAATATCAGTGTAAAGTGAAGAAGTATAATATAGAGTCAGGGGGGGAAAAATTCTACATTCAATAAAATGGGCGGCTAACTGGATTTGTCTCATCTTGCGCAGAGACTGCATTGTAAAAAAAAACCTTATTGAAGGAAAAATAGGTGGAAGGAGAAGATAAGGAAGAAGACGTAAGCATCTACTTATGACGGTAAGGGACAAAGGTTGTACTGGAAATCCAACCAGGAAGCACCAAATCTCACACTGTGGAGAACTCGCTTTGGAAAAGGCTAGGGACCTGTCGCAAGACAAAGTGATTAATGAATTATTAATGACATTTGTATCTAAAAATATCGCTGGGGACTGGATGTCTTTAGTGAGGACGCAAATCTGTATTTGACATCCGGTTTAATGGCAGTAATTGCTGAATAATTGAAGCTAGATACGTAAAATTTCCTGTTTGGAAGTGGAGTGTAATACATACCTACAAACTTCAAATCACAAATAATAATTACAAACAAAGCAACTATGTGAATATGTGACGGAACATCAGACGTACTTGACACAGGGGAATTCTGCAATTATGAAAATTAATAGTGGGCAGAGAAAAGTGTTAAAAAATAAGCCATTCTTAACATTATAGTCCTCTGCATTATGTATTCTTTGGATTTCGTCGACAAAATCACAGCGTTTTGGGAGACGTTGTATTTTCCTTGTTCAACCAAAGTGTAAGGGAGGACCTACTCGTCTGGCCCATAATCCTTTGGGCCCATATGCAGTCACATCTAGAGGGAGGCATCTGAAATGTTTGTTGCCTTTAATTTTTCTGATTGAAATTCTGTCAGCACTTCTCATCTTCCAATGCTAGCTGTATGAACATTTCATCTAAAACCCTTGATTAAGGAACACTAATAATAGTGCTGAAGACTATAAATTATGAAACACGTCATTACGTAACGGTATACGTCTTAGATGTGCGTACTGTTTCCTAAGAAAAAATATAATTACGTTTTATTGCAGGTGAATACAAAATGTATGTTTGTATTTAGCGTGTAGCATTTCAGTGACTCCTAGGGGAAAATTAATAAGAACTTGCTTATTCCGGGGTTTCTCCCTTTGATGCTATAAATACAATGAAATTCAGCTGCTGTCACTTATGCTGCTGTCACAAATCACACAAACAACATATGTATACGTTAGCCATATCAGCAACTAACAGTCCGTGAACATCACAATCAGTTATCGGCAGCTTCACACGTACCCAGACTGTAATAAAATCCTATAACCACATCATGCCATCATTTTTACCACCAGAAGCTCAGGAAGGTGGATGCCGTGTATTATCGGCCAAATTAGATGATGAAACGAGCAGCGATCCTGCAATGCCATTCTGAATTGTTCACCATAGCTGTACCCAGTTTCAGACAGGCCTACAATTTAATTTAATTCTGCTTAACTTAATCTAAACTTCTCTTATTAATGAACTTTAAAATAAAATTACTACCTGTCAGTTTATGCGGGTCGGAAATGTAATTTATTCAAGGGAAAGAAAATATAAATAATAAAATGAAATAAACGTAATGACGAGATAAGACAGCATGTACAAGCATGACACAGCATGAGCATAAATGAGATTTCCTTACAAATGTTAGTTTAAAATTCCTAAAGTTTGAAACTACTCGAGGAGCCTGGACATTAGAAAACAATACTGAACTGATCCTGGAAAAAAATAGGGTACGAATGTATGGATTGGATTTAAATGCCTCTGGACTGACTATTTGAAATATTTAATGCGTGCATTCCATTACCGACTGACGAAAAGCTAAGTCAGAAAGGTTCATTTGGACACAACTTTATTTATATATAATTTAGAGAAATTCTGTACATATCGGATTCACAGTTTGGTTCGTTTCGCGGACCATCTTCATGTCTGTCACAGGAATGCTACGTACTTCAATCCTAGATGTGTGAAAGGGCCGATGTCTTTAATTTTTGACTGTTGATGACACTCTACTGCTTAAATGCTTTAAACTAACTAAAATAATTATGAACTACAGGCATTAGCTAAATGTAGAAACTTATGAAAGTGGAAAGGGCTTGGCTATGCAGAACAGCACCGATTTTAACATCTGTGAAAATTACAGTGTCCTTTTATAGAAAAACCCACACATTAGAGGTGACTCCGTACACACAGCCCATTTTGTTGCTTTTTAATTTGTATGATTTAACAACACTGATACATTTTAACGTTCGTGATTGATTAAGTACTCGCACATAAACAGCTGCACTTAAACTGCTCGAGAGTGCTTCATGTGAGCAACATACGATTTACAAGTTGATATCGATATTGCATTCAATCATGGAGTCATGCTAATTCGGTACCTTTGAAAAGCAATTACTAATTGTCACGTGAGGTCCATTGAAAAATTACATGGATAATGTAGTAGGCACATTTTCCAAAGCCTTTGCGACCACACGTCCTTTCTTACGTTTAGAAGACCTACGCGTAGATGGCAGGACAGTATTAAAACGGATCTTCAAAAAGTGGGATGGGGAGATGTGGACTTGTTTGCTCTGGCTCAGGATAGGGACAGGTGGCGGACGCTTGTGAATGCGGTAATGAAACGTTGGGGTCCATCAAAAGCGGAGATTTTTTTTGACTGGCTGAGGACCGGTTCGCTTGTCAGGAAGTACTCTGCACCAATGAGTTAGCTGGTTATTACTCGCTTCCCTGTTTCATTTAGATAGGGAAAAAAAATGAACACGTTATTGAGTGGGAAAATCACCTTGAGCAGTGAACAAAACCAATACTCAAGCTGAACGCGACATGCGAGCCGATGTTTGCAGATCCCTGATGTATGTATAAGAGTGATTTACGTCGGCTTAGCTACAGTGCCCCCCCCCCCACACACACACAAATACCAAACATGATGCGCAATAGAAAACTTGAAGGTTAACCCTTTAAATCGTAGAGGTTATTAGAAGTACCGCCAGACTGAACACCACAAACACTGCATTGTCTGCAAACAGCGTGTCCGTGCGTTCCGTAGAATTCTTACAATAAACAGCGATTATCTGCATGTACAGCACTCACAGAGTATTCTTACTAATGGAAGAACAATGTGACCTGCCACCTGAATGTCTGTGTACACATATCAGCTTACTTGTTCAAAGAGTGTTACTAACACACTCAACGAGAACACACAAAGATGATCACATATATAGGCCTCAACGTTCCATGTCACAAAAGTGTAATTCGATTACGTGGTGAAAGCTGTAGTTTGGGTAACATTATCATCTGCCAACAAACTGGATCAATCGCTTGGCACAGGCACCTGGTCCATCGTCAGTGATATGTAATTCCATTTTCACGTGCCGCGCTGCAAGCATTCATTGGCCGAACGAGACAATGATGAACTCGGGTCGAAGGTGGAAGTCCTGCACACGCAAGGCGATGAGCTATCAGCAACAGAGAGCCGATTTATGTCCCACGTGCAGTATTTTATCGTCCTGGGACACAAATGGACTCCAAACTCTAAATCAAAGTAAACTGATAGAGAGAGGTGACTAATGCACGGCATCGCGAATTTCGAAAGGAGAAATTGATTTTATGTTCAGTTTCAAGAGTTCTGTCCTTAAAACAAGCAAACGGTAATTTAAAACTGTAGTGTATGCATGTATGTATGTATGTACTTATGCGCGTATGTATGTATATATGTATTATGTATGTATGCATTTACACATGTATGTATGTACGTATGTGCGTATGTATGTATGTATTATGTATGTATTATGTATGTATGTATGTATTATGTATGTATGTATGTATGCATTTACGCATGTATGTATGTCTATAACTTATGTTATAGATCTGTGTCACACAGTCTACACCACGGGTCTCCTCTAACACCTGGGCCGCCAGGTTGTAGAATGCGGCCCACGGCCACGTTGGAAAAATGTGTACATATTACAAAAATTTAACCTAAATTTTGGCGGGTTTTAATAACACTTGTTATTTTTCCACGTGCGGCCGGAAAGCCAGCTCACAGTAATGGGTGTGACCCTTTGCCGTAAAATGGTTGGAGGTCCAAAGCTCGCAAATGAGTGTAATGGGCTCTCGTGGTCCCGTTATATAGATACTGGCTTGTGTCTGCATTCACACAATTTTCTATTCATGCTAGCTTGCAACCTAGTATAAACAGCATACACAGCACATATTATGCATAAACCACGCTGTATCATAAACGTTGTGCTGACGTGATCGATGCTCAATGCTCAACTGTTTCTTTAGCCTCAGTCCGTACTTCACACAGTACAATACGGAACTTAAATGTTTTCTTGGTTCTCATGACGTACCTTACAGAGTACATGGCAACTCGCGAAGGATCCTACCAAATATCGAACGATTAACAATCGCAACTTACCAGATGTTCTAATTCGTAAACGCTTGAGCTAAAATGCCTATCGTGACGGTTTACATATTAGGTGGCTATTTCAATAGGTAGAGGAGGGTTATATAGGGCCAAATATGCCATGAAGTTAATTATGAAGAATGTAAGGATTTTTCGAAGTCCAACAGTTCTGGCGTGGTTCCATATACCCTATTGGAACTCTCCAGGAGACCCTAAGTAATACTACAAAATATCCCAATCGACATAGCCTTTCTTTGTGTAATATATCAGCCGGGTTTTTACTCTACGTTTGAAGTTCGGTGTGTGGAATCATGTCACAAAGTGAGATGCACATGTTTCGGTTTCTTACGTTTTAAGGAATGAAGGCACCCGTGCATTCGGGGTACTTATCATAACGTAATAAAATCGATCATCTGCATTTGTGAAGGAATGAACAAAACGTTCTCCGTAACCGTTCGTAAAATATGCGGAGACTCAACCTAAGCTAGCGTGTTGGGAAAGTAGGTCTAACAAAATACATCAAATGGCTGGTTCCTTGTGGGAGGTTGCAGCCGCTACTTGTTCTGTAGTAATTACTGATAGCAAAATTTCTGTTTGTTATTCGATGTTGAAATTATAAATGAGAGAGTTGACAAAATGAAATTTATTCTTAGACCGACTAAGAATGGGGTCAAAGCTGGATGTGAAAGGAAAGACCAAGGTTCTGAAAGGTCAGGCCTGTAGAAAACTATGGGATTCGGCGAAAAAATAGTGAGGAGAATATTGGAGTGGCATATGGAAATGACAAATATAGGTCGCACGTAGAGTTATAGCCTCACAACAATCACAAATGCACGTAAATTTAGAATGATATAAAACAATAATAAATACAGGTAATGCGTAGGGTGGTGTAGAGCACATATAAATACAGGTAGTGCGTAGGGTGGTGTAGAGCACATATAAATACAGGTAGTGCGTAGGGTGGTGTAGAGCACATATAAATACAGGTAGTGCGTA
>Ga0123354_10020063_pt1 | contig 10507 bp, 1 predicted proteins | sample TergutLab28metaG_2_FD_97872 | JGI IMG/M metagenome (GOLD analysis project Ga0123354, IMG submission 97872) | Labiotermes labralis P4 segment gut microbial communities from Petit-Saut dam, French Guiana - Lab288 P4 | ecosystem: Host-associated > Arthropoda: Insects > Digestive system > Gut ...
GGGGGGGGGGGGGGGGGGGAACAACCCCCCCCCACCAGGTTCCCCAGTGGGGCCCCTATATTAAACCTGTAGGTTCTGCTACAGGGTTTAAGGTTGGTTTATTTCTGGTTAAACTAATATAAGATCCAGTTTCACATACCTGCAGAGTGAAGGGACCCAATAAAGTCCAGTAGTACAAACTTTCTCCTCCTTGCAACGGCACTCACATGCCTTTTGGTCCCAAAGTCCATCATCTCTTTCACATTTTTCCTTCTCATCCATGTTTATGCACCTGCACATGCATGCATGTCTGTCATATTTCTAGATAAATGGAAAAATCAGATCTTAATGAAACTTCCATGTTGTATAATTTGTAACACAACTGTAGATTAAGTGTACCAGCATTTCATGAAGCATCATATAAGTAAAACATGCTGGGGTGAAGGTACAAATCAATAATGTCTTAATCTAAGGAGAATTGTCAGCTTAAAAAAGAACACATTTTACCCCTTTTGTAGGTGGTTGGGTTTGCTTTAAACACTCCTCTGAGATATAAGGTTCTTGCAGTGGTGTTGCTGATGATTCAGGTATTCTGGTTTGTTACGCTGCATCAATAGGTAAATAGTTCCTAACATTTTGAATGATTATAATTTCTTCAAAACATCAAGAAATATGTACCCAACAACACAGTGTAACATATGAAAGATTTGAATCTTCAGAAAATTTCCTGCCCCTGGTCAGAACCAATCCCAAGTTATTCAGCTAGTTACCAGTCACTATAATGAATGAGCTATTGCAGCTCCATACAAGCAAAATAATGTTCACAGAAAAGCACATTTCTCATCATATGTGGATTTTAACAGTTGCTGTCCAGCTCTAAGATGGCACACTTCTGTGTTTTGATATGTCTTGCTTGATTAAGTGTAGTTAGTCCTCCAGAGAGTGTGTCTCAGTGCTGTTTAAAGAGACAAGCGTGTGAGATGCTGTATGACCTGCAGATTACTTGAAGCAGAAAACAGTGTTAATTTTTATAAGTAGACAGGGAGGTGAAGTTTCACTGCAGCAAGACAATGTAAATAGGCCCTCTATTTGTCTTCCTGGTTTCTTTTCTCACTGCAGCCACATTAGTAGTGTTTAAAGCTTTTTGTTTTGCATAGTGCTGTACTTGTCAATGGTCTGCCAATCCTAAAAACTGGATTTTGATTTATGTGCCTGAATTGTGGGTTCTTATTTGGACTGGATACACATTCTTCTTCACTATTGGAATTACATTTCTTAGTTTTGAGAATACATACTTAGATTTTCTGAAAGCATTCGTTGTGATTTTCTGTACCTCACTGATCCTGATGTTTGTTTATTACAGACACAAATATATTTTTTGAAAAGTTAATGAATGGTAGAGGCACTGTAGTGCATTAAACCAATGCAGAGCAGTGTTGGTGAACAGTTTTGAGAGTGTCACAAAAACTGTAAGTGTAAAGAAAAGCATCTAATGTGCCATAGGCTCGTGGCACAATGGTTTGTCGCTGCAGGCATTGATTAATAATAAAGTTTATTGAAGGAAAATAATAACACATATATAATACAGATAGGATATTGAAAGTAGTGACAGTAATTACAAACAGCAACAATAATATAAACAGTTTTATTTATAAATGTAAAAATTAACAGAGTTTAGTCAGTTGACTCTCTATTGCACCAACAAAGGATGAGTACATGCATCTCTCTTACTCTTGCCTTACAGTGACTCAGTTTGCATAAGAAAAGTGGCAGTACTTTAGGTATGCTTATGTTCCAAGGAAATTTGTTTTGTGTCCCATAGGTTTGCCATGCCTAGTACAGGAGAAAGATGTGTCTTGTACCTATATAATGGCACCATCCCCTGGTAAGTGAGCAAGGGTGATATAAACGATAGGGTTATAATACAGGGAATGCCATTACCAGAGTCCAGAAGATTGAATTATAGAAGTACAACCATCATAACAAGGAAATGCCAAAATGAAGAAGTTGGTTAAATTATTTTAAGTTATTTTTAACATACAGAAAATTCATATTAGTGAAAATGCATTTCATGAGGAGGACTGCAGGATACACCCTCTTTGTGAGTGTGAAGGAAGTAAAGACTTGATGGAACTACAAATTCCATATGTAATACTGTTCACAGAAAAATACAGAAGGAATTTGTTTGACTCTGATTTGGAATCTGGAAAATATTCTAAAATATCAACAAAACAGAAAAACCAGAGACCTGCGAAATGAAGGTTACAGTGTTTCATAACTTCTGTAACCATTATCAGTATTTTAATAATAAGTACATTTAATATTATTCATTTTATGCATGGTGATTGCAATTAATTATATATAAAAAACAAATTTACATAACACAATATCACAAGTTATGTGAATATATAAATAAACATAAATGAATTTCTTGGTGTCATCAGCTCCCTGAAAATTATGAACACCTGCTGGAGCATATAGGAGAGCTTATACCTACAAATAACTTGTAGATGATGCCATTTTTTAACGTTAAATTTGATTTCGTTAACCCTATTCCATGCCATTTAAATTCGCTATCAATTAACACCGTCTGATTAATTAATAAATTAAATGTCCTTTACACAATATATTTTCTTTGTTATTTGCAGCAAAACACTGATGAATTCACAGTTTATACCTCATAAAACATGTAGGTTTGGTCGCGATGTGTCTACAATGAAGTGCACTTTACTTGGAGAACAAAGTACCTTCTCAATTCTATCTCATCCTCCATTTGAGAGACTCTCCTGAAACTTCATATCTACCACTCTGCGTCCATGTTGTTTAAGACATGTAATTTTGTTCGCAGTCAGTCAAAAATGAAGAGCACTTTACTTGAAGAACAAAGTAACTTCTCAGCTGTATCTCATCTTGCATTCAAGAGATTTTCCTGAATCTCCATTCCTAACACTCAGCTTCTGTTCTGTACAAGACTTCGAAGTTTGGTTTCAATAGGTCAATAATGAGAGGCACTTTACTTTGAGAACCTATATCATGAGCCTTAAAGTAACAGTGTTTCTTTGGATGGCAACAACCACCTTTAGTTCTTGAACTATTATGTTTCTACCTTCTTCACAAGAATACAATGTAATTCGACACTCGCATCATATCTTTTCTTCTATGTCAACTGTCATGTACCTACCTGCTTCATAGGAATGCACTGTGATTCCATGACCCTACAGTCACATTTGCATCTTTCATGTTCTTCTACATCAACTGTCCCACAAATCCCTTTTTCTCCATCTCTTCGGCATCTTACCTACACAGAATAGTTACAACAGTATCACCCATTTTCACACATGTTGCTGCAATAGTACTAATTGATTCTTACACTACATAACAGTGGCAGTGTATGATGGAAAGCAAGTTTGAAAATTAAATCAATATCTGTCCAAACACAACAAAGTTCTGTTTATTATATAGAATTATATTTTCAACCTATCTCAGATCATTCTCAGATTCAAAATTGGTCTTTAAAACACACTGAGGATGAAACATACATTATGTCTGTTCAATGGGTACTTACATAATGTATATTGCTTCCTAGTATGTGTTAAAGGCCTATTGTGAACCTGAGGATGACCCAAAATAGGTCAAAACATGTAGTTCTATGTAATAAATAGAATTTTTTGTGTTTGGACAGATATTGGTTTAATTTTTGTGCTATTAACAACAAATTTGAAAACATTTGTTAAACATGGAAAGGTCATGATATATGGTAAGTAGGATAGAATTTAGAAGGTGATTAAGCACATGTCAGTGTTCTGATGTAGCATCTTCCTGTAAAGACTGACGAAGACTATGTACATGAAACTGCAGCTTAGATTCAAAGAACCTCCTGAGTGTAATGAGGTGAAATCATTAAACATAACACTGTGTTGTAAATCATTCTTGATTTTCTTAATTCATATTCTTATCATTTCTCTCTCACTTCACAATTATCATGATGAGTTTCTCTTTTTCCCCGATTCCATCTAAGAACAGAGATGATAGTTTGGTGCAGGATGTTATGTTAAGCAGTAGTAATTTTACTCTTTTACTCCTTTATTTTATGTGTTACTCTGGAACTCAGATGGTTGTATGCTTGCTGGTTGGTGTGAAATCTCCAGTTCACTCACTACTGGGTGACTTCATGATATTTGTAATGATGAATTAGAACTGGAGGAAGTTTTGTCTGAGTTTCTCTAGCCCTCCCCCCAACTAATCAGCATTCCATCAGTACTCCATGTGAATGACTGCTCTATGAGATGTGCATGTCCTTGAGCAATAGGCAGCACATTGTCACAGGACTAACTTAGCAAGATTAGTCTATGACTTGACACTATGCTGGTTGCACATTAAGGAAGTTGATTTAAACAACGTGCATGATATCCCAGTTGGTAAGTGACCTGCTATGGGCTAGATGATTCAGGGCATGTAGGAAGAAGAGAATTCCTCGTGTCCATGCCAGTCCATTTTGGCTGTGGAAACCACCCAGCCTCTCCTACATTTGAAACCAGGTTTTTTTCTTGAGGTAATGCGGCCGGAGTGTGGCATTAATGACCAACCCACACCTAGCGTTGATGTTAAGAGTGGCTTGAGCTACTGTGCTTGCACTGACATGTTATGGTGTGATTTTCATAAGACATGCTATGATTTGAGGTTTGGTCTGCAATTAACAATTCTGAAATGTGCCTTCCCTGTTGTGTGTAGTAATTAATAGGTATGGTAATTACAGTCAATAACACAACAATGCATATCTAATTGATGTTTATTAGTAGATGATAAAAACTACATGTTTCGTCCACTATTGACCATCATCAGGTTTCTCATCCGAAAGAACTGTATGCTGTAAGAGTATTTATATATGTATATATACATTGTTGTGTTATTGACTGTAATTACCCTACCTGTTAATTAGCTGCAATTAACATTTTAGCCACTGGTTATGATTGATTTATTGTGGTCATAAGTAGCTGTTTGTCTAAATATAGAAGCCTGCTCAGGTATTGGTAAAATAACTAGAAGCATAATACTACATACAAACATGAGGACAGTGACATTGCAACAAGATATCTTATGCTTGAATTAACTTCCTTAGTGTCTTTCCAAGACATAATCTGTTCAGTATATTTGTATGTTTGATGTAGCTAAACATCTTTACTGAGGAATGGTTTCACCTTTCACAGTAAAACTATGTTTTAAACAATCTCTATCCATAATCACAGTCACCAATGTGCAGAGTGCATATTTCAGTGTAGCTGATATATTAGCCTTATGGGAGACAGAGTTCTGTCACACTCACACTGAATTGAACCATCCTTTTCTTTGTTGGGATGCACGATAACTGCTGCTGGCATGTTCCACCACATCTCTTGACGACCACTGCATTTGGTATGTACTGCAAGTAATCATATAAAAACTATGTACAGCTGGTGAAAAGTAAAAGATTAGATGTAATGATGAGCATACATCACATTTCAGGACTGAATTTCTTTCATACAGTTGAATTTGGAATGAAACAACATGCATTAAGTTTCTTGTATCATGATTCAAGATTATAATGACACAACAGATGTGTGGCAGGACGACATGACATTACAATATATCTCGTTACTGACAGAGGTTCTGGTTTTGAAATTCATTGACAATTGTTTGCAGTGCTTGGGCACAATGACTGCTACTGTCACCATCAAGTGGGTTTGAATCATCTGCACATTTTTCAAGTCCGAAGTCTCTCATCATGATTTACCTCACACACATTGTAGTCAATGATGTGGACATTGGACACATTATGACCTACACATTATAATAATTGAAGCTTTGGAAGAGGTAGCATGGGAAGTGCTCAGCACCCTCCTTTTTGACAGACCATTGTGTCCCAGCAATTTCCATCTGTTTGGTCTGCCCAAGTATTTAATATGAGGACCAGGTCCACTAACATGTCATTCATTTCTTCTGAGGGCTTTGAAGAAGTTGTGTACAGTTTGTTTTACAGCTCATACAGCAATGAATAGATTCGGAAGGTGATTTTATACAGAAATAGATGTATTGAAACCTTTGCAACCTATTTATGAAGTACAAATTGAAATAAAGTTCTGGAACTCACTGTATATTCCTTGTATTTTCAAGGGACCGGGATGGCATAGTCAGTATAGTGAATCACTACGAGCTGGGCCATGTGGGGTTCTGATACCCAGTGACAGTAAGATTTTCTGTACACATCCAGCCAAGCCCTGAAGCCCACCCAACCTCCTGTCAATGGGTACTGGCTCTTTACAGTGGGTAAAAAGGTGTGATGTGGTATTGATCACCAACCCACATCTAGTGCTGAGATTTAAGAAAGAGTAGAGCTATATCTCTAGTCCCCCTTTGGGCCTGCATGGCATGTTGAGTGAGAACCTTATTGTTTACCAATCTTCTCTTGTGGACTGAGTTTTGTGGTTCTCATGGCAGTGACTATGAAGGGTCTTCACCTTCCATACAACCTACCCCTCGTCCATACCTCAGGGTTACGTTGAGTCCTACTCTACTTTACCCTGGGTCACATGGGAGGCAGAAACAGATGTGGAGGGGATACCCTGATGAGGGTTACTACAACTGACGCTGGCTAATAGGGCTCTGGTCTACCCAAGCCAAGGTGGAAGGTATCGTGATGAAGGCTGCATGGCACTGGAGTAGTGATAGTAGTGTTGTAAACTATCCCCTTGGGGAACCAGGCCGCACCCCAGTGTATGTAGGCCTTCCCTCCATGTGAGGCTGCGTGGAGAGTGATCGTATGATTTCCCCATTTTCGTGGGAGTGCCCCTTAACTGGGGACTTTGCCTGATATAAATGAATGTTTAAACCGTTGGCTCTGGAGACAGAGCATCTCTCTCCATAGGGGCCCCACTGGGGAACCTGGAAGGGGGCTCGTATACTGGGGACTTTGAAAGATGAATGAAGGAGGGCTCTAGGGATGTGGCATCTCTCTCCAAGGGAGCTCTATGAGAGAAACCAGGAAGGAGGGCTCCTTTACTAGGGACCCCGAAGGATATGATAAGTAAGGTTCTGGAAATGGGCGTCTGTTTCCATAGGGGCCCCGCTTTTGGGGAACATGGAGTGAAGCTCCTTTCCTATGGCCTTTGAGAGAAGGTAAAAATTTCTTTATTTAGGGAAATTTTTATGAGGAGTTGGAGAGATGTGTAAAAAAGGTCTTTTAAAGAGGCAGCTCTCTCCATAGGGGCCCTGTTGGGGAACCTGGAGGGGTTTGTTTACTGGAACTTTTGAGAGACTGAGTTCCTTGTTCTTGGACCCACAGAACATCAAAGTTAAGTCTGGGGGCCATGTGAAACTTTAGCAAGGAACAACCCTCCTGAGCTGATAGCAGATTATGGGGCACAAATGGCCCTTTTATAAAGCCTAGGTGCATCAGGACCGTAAGGGCTCGAATCCAAACGCTCTTCAATCAATAAATCAATGAAGGGTCATTTCATATGGGTGGGATGTGATTACATGCAATTTGGTAGAATTTACTAACATCTGGAAGAAATGTGTTGCCACCATCTTGAAAGTAGAAGCTGCATGTGGAAAAATACTAATATGGGGCAGGGTGAACTGGGTGGGCTGAGCGAACCAAGTAATTTTAATTAATTCTGTGTATTTAATTTCACTTTTCCAACTAGTTTTATTTTTCTCTTCTCCTTCCTATGTTTCAATTGTTATTTTTATTTTAGTACTAAACATTTAATTTTATTTGTTTCTGACTTCTTTCACTTCTGCTCAAATAGAAAGACATAAGGGCAGATTGTAATTACACTATAAACTAACCTGGGTACCTGGCTCATCTGGTGCAATTGGTACAACTGTATCTCTGGGTAGTGCACATGTAACAGCCATCATGACTTCATTGAAATGTTGTGAGAAGGTTCTGTTTTTGCAGTTTGTGACTATAAACATATCAAGAGTGTACACTTAGTATGAATATTTGGCAGGGATTCCCTATGTGTTTTAGAAACTTAATCTGACAACTTCATTTGCACCTTAATGAAAATAAAATTTTGTAATGGCTATAATTCTGTGAGTTGCTGCAAATAGGCAATTATGATACAGGATTACATCAAGAATGCCTTCTCTACACACACTCAAACATAACAAACCTACCAAAATATTGAACATTTTCACTTCATTTACCTTAAATAACTAGATACAGCTGCTCTCTGACTTACAGTCATCTCACTTATGACCAACTGAATTTACAACCAAATTTCATTAAAGCATGTTAATTCAGATGACTATAAGAATGTAATTAAAATTTAATTTCCAACTACATATCTATATTTCGTTGAAGAAACTTAGTTCTTATTATTTTGCAACAGAAAAACTACTCATATGAATCCCCCTCGACATGCTGGAGGGTGTACATTCCATCTCATTTCGTATTTTTGACTTACAACTAGTTTGGCTTATGACCATGTGTTCAGAACATACTTCCGTCATAAGATGGTGAGTGCATATGATTACTATAGTGTGCGTTCTGTGCGCAGTGAAATTAATATCAGGTAACTAAGATACACTCACGTTCTTCAAATATGTTTATGACTTCTGGCTGGCGTTCACAGTCCTGGAAACAAAACATTACATTCCCACTTCATTGTAATGGTCAAGGCCAAGTCACATACATGGTTCAATTTACCATAAGAAGTAGCACAATTAAATTGGCTCTTCCCTTCAATTAAAGAAGTTAGGCAATAAGAACACAGTGCAAGTTTTTTTGCATATTAGCTTACATTTTTTAAATTATCTAACAAATCATACGACTTACAGAAAAGTAAATTTTGCCTTCAATGTACGTGTCGCATCCTTCTCTACAAAGTATGCATCTACAGAGTTTTGTTGTGATAAATATTTTTTGAAGCTAAACTGAATATGTGCAGTGAAATGTGTAAAGTGCCCAGCACTACCATACAATTGTAGACAAAACTGGAAAGGGTAAACAAATTTCAGTTGAATTACTCTATATAAAATTTTACGAAAATAGGATGCAGAGGGTTTTGAGTGTACGGATGGACAGACAGTGTGATTCTAATTAAGTGCACTGCAGGAATGGGAACACACTTTAAAACACTGCATCGTATCATGATATGTGACATCATGCCTTGACAGAATTTTTTCAGTTCCACGAATGTAGCTATAATTTGGTTAGAATTTATTACAGCAGTTTTATACAAATACCTTGAAATCTCAGTATCAAAATAAAAGGTATTCATTGTGATGCCATGAAGGTAATGATGTATAAGGGACCGTGGGCACTTGTGACAATTAATCAACACCATCAGTCTTAAGTGTTTTCTCTTATTGTGTCTTGGAAGTTTTGATCCTACATTCTAATACAAAAACTCCTTAAGCCTAAAACTGAGTAGTTTGTAAATCAGAATAATGTAACACGAACCACATGCTGCATGCATACTTTGTGAGGTATACAGTGACTTCTTGAATTACTGAAGGACATTTGGCAACATATTTATGGAATATAATAATAATAATAATAATAATGTAACTCGTTCATACTTAGCACGTCACTTTAATCAATTCAAGGCGGATGCAGGAAACATTCCAGATTATCTAGTTCAAGGAGTCACATACCTACTACCAAAAAGCGAAGACTGTCAGGATCCTTCCAAATATAGGCCAATAACTTGCCTCTGCACAATCTACAAGATATACACAGCGTGTATAGCTGAAAAGATTTGTAAGCATCTAGACACAGATGAACTTTTAGCAGAAGAACAGAAAGGATGTATCCAAAACTCCCAGGGCTGTAAAGAACAACTAATAATAGATTCGGTAGTATTGGAACAGGTGCATAAAGATAACCGAAACTTGTACACAGCATACAGCGATTATCGTAGGGCTTTTCACTCAGTGCCACACAGCTGGCTTATACATGTGTTGCAAATATACAAAATAGACCCACAGATAATTAACTCATTACAACAGCTGATGAAGAAATGGACAACTACCCTCCAAGTCAAAATGAAAAATCATCGGATTATGAGTGACCTGATCCATATACAACGAGGAATATACCAAGGGGATATTCTTAGCCCATTACGGTTTTGCCTTGCATTAAACCTCCTTCCTTATCTGCTCAACAGAACAAACTATGGTTTTGGTATACACTCTGGTAACCAAGAAATGCAGCGATTGAATCATATTTTGTACGTGGATGATATTAAACTATGTGCAGCTACAAACAATCAACTACAAGAACTTCTACCGCTCACTGACACTTTTTCAAGAGACATTAAAATGGCATTTGGGATTGAAAAGTGCAAAACATTATGTATTGCAAAGAGGAAACTAGAAATGAGAAACTTCACAACAGAGGATGATGATGACACAATGGACGCCATGAATGAGGGTGACATGTACCACATGCAAGCTAAACAAATTAAACATGTCCGAATGAAACATAAGCTAGGCAAAGAATACTTAAATCACACAAAAAACGTATTAAATACAAAGTTGA
>Ga0123354_10020064_pt1 | contig 10507 bp, 3 predicted proteins | sample TergutLab28metaG_2_FD_97872 | JGI IMG/M metagenome (GOLD analysis project Ga0123354, IMG submission 97872) | Labiotermes labralis P4 segment gut microbial communities from Petit-Saut dam, French Guiana - Lab288 P4 | ecosystem: Host-associated > Arthropoda: Insects > Digestive system > Gut ...
AAACGGTCATAACTCCGTAACCGTCCAAAATCGGACACATGTTTATGTGAACTTTTTTTATCACAAAGACCTAGGAAATCACCTCCTGCAGTTATGCCCTAAAGTCGTGAAACACCCTGTATATACGTAATACATTACATACGTTGCATACATACACATATATATTACATATGCACATACACATATATATATATACATACATACATACATACATACATACATACATACTTACTTACATACGTACATAAATACATACATACATACGTACGTACATACGTTCATACATACGTAGTATGTACACACACAGACGCACACACAAATTGGACAAGTGGGTGGATACAAAACTTTCGACGGAATATGCTGCCCAAATATTCAGGGCCCAAAATCATAATCTTAACATTCACTATACTGGACATCTCAAATTTCATAACACGTGGCTTTGTGTGTCCTGCGGCACTGGAATGTATTGAAATGTGCCACCAAGCCAAAGTGAATGATAAATTTCTAGAAGCAAGCAATATGAAAATTAAACTGAGTTCCTTAGCAAAACAGCGACATTTACTTTCAATATTATCAACTGTATAATCTGGTTATATGGTGTCAACTGGGACAGTAATTGTTAGTACTGCGACAGAAAAGTGTGCAAGGCAGACTGTGGCTAAATTTAGTTTGTATCCAAGAACATGCCTGGAAGACGAGTGGAGAAACAAACAAAACTTTTCGTCATAATAACCAACCTACTGGAAGAGAAACAAATCCTGAGCGCATTCACCACGGAACAGTAAAGTTAACCACTCAACAGCGAATTTCGCAGAATTCCCTCACGGCACCGAAGATTTTTTTTTTAGGAAAACAATAATGTATATGTAGACACGTCAGCTAGTAACAAACCTGAACACAGTGGCTTGTAAACTTTGTGACTGGCTGTACTTCCAATACATTGTTAAACATCACAATTATGTAAACAAACGGCTGCACCGTGTACCAACTGGTCTGCATATAACTCGCAAACCACAGCACCGAAATACCAATTACAGTACGGTGGACATGAGTAGACAACCATCCAAACTGACGTTAGAAGCAAGAGGTGTAATGGTTTTCGAAAACGCACATGTTCTGTCCCCCTCCCTTAACCACAACGTGTATGGCCTAGACAGTTAAGCTGCTGCAGGTAATGGGGTCCGGATAGCGGGGGGGAGGGGGGGAGGGGTGGTGGTGATGGGAGAGAAGTTGGTAGAGTGGTAGTAGTGATTAGCAGGGCTTTCATCAACTTTTCAATTCAGTAAATGAAAGTAGTGTTAGGCTTTCTCTTGTTAGCTTATAGGCACTCTGTTTCTGATTAAATTTTCCTTCAAAATGCATCAAGGCTGTACCAACTTTATGTCTCGCATTGTGCCAATTTGTTACAGTTACTTGTTACAAAATTGTACTGCTAAGTTTAACGCTTTCGCCCCACATCCTCACTACGTTATACACATAGAATCTGCTTGATTACACGAATTGTTCCTTCCAACAAACTGCATTAATAAGGATCAAGTTTTAGCACGAAATATAATTATGTTATCGTATTGTACGAAGTTCGCTACCGGTTAATCACTTTATTCAACAATTCAGTAATACGACGACCATCTTTCTCATGTACATGCACGAATACACGTACTTTATACACTTGATACACATTACTGTCTACACTAGTCCAAATTTCATCCCGAAACTTCGAGTTTCAAATATTTTTCCATTTACGGGCACTTAAAAATAATCCACAAAAAACGGAACTGAGGTCCAGGTACTCTTCAGTCAAATTTGATAACTTTCTCACCCTGTCCTGCTATAAATTTGTGTAAATGTCGCAGTCTGAATGCCTTTTACATTCATTTATAATTCTCACAGCTTGTAGTTATTCAATGTGACAATTTTTAAAATTATTATTCATCCTGATAACTAAGGTACAGTGTGTGTACTCGTCTAACACAACTATATTTATTGGTATAATATAAAGTATTTTCTACATAAGGTACAGCTACATGTTTCGGCGCTTGATAAAGGCCATCTTCAGGTTGTACATGAAATATTTATTAAGCAGTTATACAAAACATACATGGGCTGCTTATATGGGGTAGGGAGGGGGTAAAGTGGGCACGAGATCTCGTATCTGTCAGAAAGTTTGGGCGGTGTGGGTTACATGAGGGGTCCATGCTGTTACCAAGCTATGTCTAAGCTTGTTATAGTTAAGTCTGTGGTAGGTATCATATTATGTCTATTTGTGCTGTGTAATTACACTAAAGTATAAAATATACAGTGTACAACCTAAAATCATAGTCACAGATGCTACATATTATTGTACACTGTATATTTTATACTTTAGTGTAATTACACAGCACACATAGACATAATATGATACCTACCACAGATTTAACTATAACAAGCTTAGACATAGCTTGTTAACAGCATGGACCCCTCATATAACCCACACCGCCCAACCTTTCCGACAGATACGAGATCTCGTGTCCACTTTACCCCCTCCCTACCCCATATAAACAGCCCATGTATGTTTTGTATAACTGCTTAATAAGTATTTCATGTACAACCTGAAGATAGCCTTTATCAAGGACCGAAACGTGTAGTTGTACCTTATATAGAAAATATTTTATATTCTACCAATAAATATAGTTGTGTTAGACGAGTACACACACTCTACGCTAGTTATTTAATAGAACACAATGGGGATGACGAACCTCATGATTATTAATCCTGATCATATGAATCAAAAGTCACAACTGCGTAATTCATGCGAGATGTATCCATGATTAATAACATGAAGATTATGTGGTATAATGCCGTCTGTTAATGATGTGATATATATGTGATATGATACGACATGTTATATATTATAGGATGTGCTATGTGACATTACGTGATATAGTACGGTACTAACGGATATGACGTTACATGACGTGATATGATGCGGCGTTATGTGAAGTAAAGTGACATGATATGAAGTGATGTGAAGTGATGTTATACAATATTTCTTTTCCCTCGCTTCAAGGTTATGTGTTGCGGTTTGTTGCCATCAACTGGAATTTTTTCTCATCTTGAGCCTTTGTGTATTTCTGTATACCTGCGGACTATAATAGACTTCACTGAGCAAAGAAGCAATGTGTTCAAATGCGTTATTCTCATCCTTAGATAGGCCTACATCCATATCTAATTCGCTTGATGGTACTCTGACTGGTATTACATTATTTTAATAAGTGTGCAGATACCAACTGTCACACAGTATCTGTCCAACGGTTCCAGCTCAGTTTCAGACGCTCGCAGTATGTGTTAATATCAGTACCAAACGTTTTTTGTAAGTTATTAGAGCTGGGCTACTAACAACACTAATTACTAATTTCTTTCGTTTACCACCGCTATTTCTGCTAGTACAACATAAAAAATGGTCCGGGAATGAACTCGGGTCTACGCGGTGAGAGGCCGGCGACTAACCAACTGAGACATGGCAAGCGTATGTAATAAATATGGCCCTGTTCAAAGGATTATCTTGAAATTATATATTGGAGGATTCTGGAAAAATTGTTAGGCCATCCCGATTACCTGAAAAATTGGGAGTAGTTTTCCTTCTCGAGTGACAACGTAGAGAGAGAGAGAGAGACTCCTATGGGCCTGTTAGACCTACCCGGGCAACCTGGATTGGCTTGACTGACCCAACTCTGTAAATACGTATCTCCCCACTACTTTCCACAGGGCAGAAACAGGTCATTTTTCGGATATGTTTTGTTTACTTTCATGTATTTTTGGAACAACAGACAATGGACATGATATAGAAACTATGTAATATTTCATTAATTTTGTATGTTTACATATTGATAGCCCTATAAAACAAATTCTGTGGGGTTTATATTCGGATGACTTTATGTCGATACCTACTGTATGTTCAAACTTCTACTGTCCAACTTCTCCAAGACTGTTCACTAGTACAGGCTTCTGTTAATATGGTAGATACTTCCGAACCGCTAAAAAGAAAAACAGACATCTTACTTACCAGCAGTTCTGCTTTCTCTGACAAGTTAATTCACTCCAAAAACACGTATCTTCTGTCTTGTTATGTGCAATTACACTTGATAGCACTTCGCTTCAACACGGTACTACAAGCACACCCGTAATTATTTCTGTAACGTCATTCACTTGAACACTTATGTACTGCACTTACACTACACAACACCGATATAATATTTATGTGAAGAAGTAGAATTTAAGTTGGGTCGTTTGAGCCTCCACAACTACAAATAACCACTGCAGGTTACATGACTTTCACCCCCACTACTGTCCCAACTCGCCATTTGCCTCTTTCTTGCAGGGCGCGTGTGTTGTGTGCATGTACAGCCAACTTTGGAAAAATTCAGTGCACTATGGCTCTGTATCTGGCGAAACATACATCGTCGTGTAATATTCTATAAGAATCAGTTGCAGGTTTGTTGTTGGTTAAATAAGATTTTTTTTTTTTACTTTAGCATATTCTACGTATTCTGGAAACAAGTATTTTGTAATTTGACTTTCATAGGGCAGTGCATCGTAATATTATTTCTATAGTAAAATCAAAAAGATGCACCAGTGTATCTGGTTGGTTTTACTAAATAAAGTGTTTCGTAAATTTATGAAAAACATGGCCCATAACGGCGAATTAAAAAAAAGTTCTTCGACTTACACAGACAACACCGCGCAGTGTTAATGTGTTTCTTCCTACGTGTATCACAGACCCGGATATTACTGCTCCACCATGATAAACGCATTTAATAGTGAAAATGCTACTCATGTGCACAGTTGGTTTGTTGCTAGGCAGAATTGTAATTCACGATTCTGTCATAACGTGGCGCAAAGATGGTAAACAGCGGAAAGCTTGGCACTGTTGTTACACATGCATAAGATTCACGTAATGAAGAAGCAATTTTATCATTTCAGTACGCCTACTGCTTATTCTCAGAAGGAAGGAAGGAAAGCGCGGCTCTCTGCAGTCTCCCACGTAATTCGTGAATTTTGACCTAAATATAACGGTTTAAATTATAGCAACCTACACACGTGCAGATGACATTTGTCTATGTAGTTGTATGCGTATGCATGTGTGTATATAAAATACCGAGATTATTTTCTCTTCACATTTATTTAGTACGCCTATTTTTAATTATTACCATTTTCAGCCTTCTAGAACAAAATTATGCTTAGTTAAAACAATTAGCTCCGTGAGGTAAAAGGATCATAAAAATTAAGAAAGTTTTCATACACGAATTTCGAGACACGCAACCAACATGCATATCAATACACACACACACACACATATATACACACACACACACACACACACACATATGCCTTATATGTCCTGATCAATTATATCTGTAGATCACATGGACACAGAATAAACTGCATATACAAAAACCAAACACATCGTGAACTCACGCAAGGCTGTACAGAAGCAGGGCTAGAAGCTGATCTCCAGTCTTCCTTCGTTACTTCAAGGCAATTACTGTACAACCTTAAACAGTACGTTCAGACACCAAAAGAAATATTTCCTTTGCCAGCTGTCAACTACACAGAATCTCCGTGACAGTAAAGTACAGCAAAACCGCTGAAACCAGAGGGTTGAGCTGCATTAAACAGGAATGCGAGCTACAATTACGTCACCACCCGCTCTGGTTGTAATGTGCATCCACCAGGTTCGAGTGGCAGGCCTGTAATGGTAGTGAACGCTGAACTGTACACATCCCACTACACTGCTCTACGTGTATTCCCGAATGTCAATCATAAAAAAAAAAAGGTCGCCCTGCGTCAGTCCACCGCAGCGCAGAGCGACTTGTTCCAATGTTGTCAACAGAGGGCAGCCTTGGAAAGCTAAGCAAGGAATGGAATACACATTCAGGAAGACACCAGGTGGAATACAATATGGATATAAAAACATTTCCTATGCTAGACAAGAAATTGCTCAAGTTTTATTGAAACAGAAGCTTCATTACGATCTCCACAATGGACTGACATTTTAATATTATATTTCCTAATATTTTAATATTATTTTCATATCTCGGCCTAGGTCTATCCAGCTGTCTATTCCCTTCGCGTTTCCCAAACAAAAATCTGCATACATTAATCTCTTCCTCCAGGCATTCTGCACGCCCCTAATAATATTTGGTAAGGAGAACAAACAATTAAGTTATTTCTTACGCAATTATTTTCCACCCTCCGGTTACTTCCTCCTTCTTAGCTCCAAATATCTTTCTCAGTTCCCCACTCTCCAGTACCCTCAGCGCATATTCTTACCTTATTGTACAAGACCATGGTTCACACTTGAATAAGCACACGATATTTTGAAAGTCTGCGTGCTGTTCGATTTTATTACCATGTACAGCTTCACACACGCACACACAAATACACATACAAATAATAAATAAATAAGTCGACGTAAAATATATCGCTACTAATTTATTGTTTCACATATATAAATTAACGTATACACATTTGGCCTAAATAGAGTACAAAAGAGTACACCAATTAAACATTATAGTAAATATAATAATTCCAGACAACTAATTATAGAGTAGGGAAACCTATACAAATACGTGTTCTCTACTTATTCTTGCTCTATTTATCCTTCTACGAGACTAAAACACAGAATCCCAAGACATGTAACTTATTTTGTATTCAACACTATAGGATTTTGACAATGATGTATCCCTGACTGACACAATCTCCCTTTTTAGACTTTTTCCATAATCTAAAACTTTTTTCAAGAGCACGACTCATCGGAAGCCGGCTGTGCTTCCTTACTGAAGAAGGAACTACAGCCGACTTCCGAAACGTTGTGTTTTTTAAAGAAAAGTTTTAGACGATGGACAAAATCCAAAAAAAAGGAGACTGTGTTGATTAATTCGTGTTGTTGCAAACATTGTTGCTAACATACAGGTCATTCATAACTGTTCAATATATGTACACAGTGCGGTGCAGTTTGCACATAAATTTCGAACACTCATTCCTGGTATTTTAAACTAACAATGGCGAAACTGCTATATAACAGGTTTCCACAGAGAATTTATTTTTTGGGGGGGAGGGGGTTGCAAATATTCTATGATGTGACGCACAGTCTCTGCGTTTCCTTTTCCCGGCGTTGAGGACTTTTAAGGGTAACAGTAACTTCTTTCACCACCTAACACTTGGAGACGAAGGCGCTACTCGGCTTCTAAATGTCAGGAAACATTAAATCTGCGACATAATGTCATACTTCAGAAGATCCCAATACTCAGATCTGGGTTTATCAGTTTCAGCACTGTTCCTTGTCCAGAGTTCTAATTAATGCATAATGTTACTCTTTGCTTGTACTAGGCTAACTTGTCTCGGCCCCATTAACAGGAGTTCAAATGTAATGCCTTCGAACTACTGTAAGTTGGCATTAACACGTGATGCACACATTTTAATTTAAACCGTGAATGACAGAAAATCTGGGTGCTTACTGAGGGACGCGCTTGGACATAATCAGAGCCACAACTGCAGAGAGTCCGGAGTCTCGCCCTGAGCCCCATCCCTTTGACTACGCCCAATCGATCGTGAGAACCTGCGCTACGGAGCACCGCCGGCCCTCTCAAGAGGCCTGATTGATGTCTGGAGCATCTGAATTGACAGCTTGCATGAAGATCTGCGAAACGAAGTTTGCACACCGACAGGATGAATCTGACGCCCTTATTGAGACCAACACGGTCTTGGGAACTGTGCTGTCGCCTGCGAAGGAAAGTCTAGAGCAGTGTTTCCCAAATTTTTTGTTCGCGAATCCCTTTTGACTTCGAAAATTACCACATATCCTAACATCCTTCCTCAAATAAATATGAAGTGTACGGATGGTAGGGATACAAATTTAAAAATTTAAAAATTTGTATCTCAGAACTGACATTAGATTGCTACGAATAGCCTACACACATTTAGCATACATAACAATACATTGTATGATTTGACCTTAATTAAACTTTATGTTTTGTTCACCGTGCATCTTATTACAGTATTTGCAAATACCCAACTTGACGCACAATTCTTTTTCTTATATTTGTTTATTCCAATTCTCTACATGTTTCGAGCAAACAAGTGCTCATCATCAGGAGAGTCAATTGTATCAATACGACCTCTGGTATGTGTCACTCTATGAGTTCCATCTGAACCTGCATACCACACGGTCACCTACATATTGTGACATATACCAGAGGTCGTATTGATACAATTGACACTCCTGATGATGAGCACCTGTTTGCTCGAAACATGTAGAGAATTGGAATAAATAAATATAAGAAAAAAAATTGTGCAACAAGTTGGTTATTTACAAATATCTTAACTGAACTGTCGCTCGCTTCGCGGGTACAGCAGGTTTCTTAATTAGATATCCTAACGGCCAAACGAAGTAAACACATCGCCAATTAAAGAAATTCCGCGACTACGTTTAACACAACATTAATTACCCAATCTAAAAAAAATAAGTAAACTTCCAAGTAGCCAATGTTAATAAAAATCCAACCAGATGCAACAGTATGCAGATATTTATTTACTGCAAAGTCACTCTACATGTTTCGGGTGTCACAGCACCCATCATCAGGAGTACTAAAAACTGTAACACCTGAAACATGTAGAGTGACTTTGCAGTAAATAAATATCTGTATACTGTTGCATCTGGTTGGATTTTTATTAACAATGAATTACGATGCACGGAACCATGAGTTTAAAATTCCAAGTAGCCATTAGAGACATGTACCCACCAATCCCGTGGGAACTGGTTGCGGATCCCTTGGGATCCGAGCAGCACATTTTGGGAACCACTGGTCTAGAGAATGGTTTTCAGAGTTGAAGAAGGTTCATTGTTGATGTTGATCCTCCATTGATGCTTCCACACCGTGTGTCAATGAGCTGTGTCACTGTGTTTTCTAGAAACGTAATACCTCCATCTTAGGCGTCACAGTAGTGACCTTTTCCGACTCTCTGAGTCCGAGGGGTCACCTGCCTGTAAGTTATAATCTGAGACTTTCTGCCCTCATTGGAACTGACTGTGAATATGGATACAGAAAATTCCCCCCGAAACTTCGGGAATCAAGTTACTGTCACAGCGTGCCAGCTACCCACAGTCCCTTAACTGATGGGCATTGAGGAATCCTGCTTCATTATTAGCTAACTAGATTGTTAAATGACGCTTCTTAATTATATCAGGTGGAATGAAATAGGAAGAATGGTATAGATTATTGGCAAGTAATGGTCCGAATGTTCCATTGGAGGTATATTTGAAGTGGCTATATCAGCCTTGGCCCAGAGCAGGGGTCTCATCCTCAACTTACGCAGTCAAAAGGAACAATACGAAGATTGGTCTTACGTCATTCCAAAAAATAGGGAAGTTAAGTATATTGCTTAAAATGGAAAACACAGTGGACAATATCTCATACTGTTAATAAAAATGTGAAACGCGCTATAGTGACTGAATTCTAAATTTTATATTACTTTTATTTCTTTGCTGACGTATGTTGTACTAATCATTACTCGGGAGCAAAGTTTTGACCTTGGTAGCGCGAGTGGGGGGTCCTTCATCGCGGGGCGAATCTTGCAGAGACAGTATGTATATCAAGTCAAAAACATACTTCTCCACTACCGATCGCCTTCGGTTAGGTGTGCAATTTATAAGCTGCCTACAGTCAAATTCATGTACAGCTCTAAACAAATGAAACGCCATAGAAAATTCTCACAAAATACAAATAGTTGGCCCTCAGAAGACACGACTGCACTTCGTCCCACTGTGTTTTAACTGTAACATACCGGTTTCTCGTCCGGAACGTCTGTCCAACTCGATTACAAACCGCCACCAAGGTCAAATCCATATTCCTGAGTAAGCGACATTATGTTACTATCCAGGAACAGCAAATATTTTGGGCTCTTATGGTCCGCAAAAAAATACATTTTAATTATTTAAATTCAAGAACAATGTCCTAAACCAGGCGATATTTTATAATTAAAGTTAATAGTGAAAAGGCAGCGTGAGATGAAGTGGCGTGCCTCATGCGACCGGCGGGCCGCGTCAGACAGCCCGGGCTTTGGAGAGACTGCAAGACGGTCAAAGTGCTCTCTAAATAGGAAAATGAAAAAAACTGTGTAAATATACACTCTGTACATCGAAGTTACTTACTAGTAATTCTTTGTAATTTTGCCCGCATGTATAATAAACTTATTCCAACTGTTAAATCTGAAATTATAAAGCAGTAAATAGTTAAAACAACTTGAACGCTCGAATGTCGAAGAAACCGCAAGCAGGATAACTCAGAATACAAACTATTTCGGAGTTCTTCAAAAGGCCACAATTTCTTCCCCCTGATTGTCTTCCAAATCACCATTAAATGGAACTTCGCTCGATTTTATGCTCACCTACATCCCCCCCCCCCCCCCCCCCATCACCCAAAAAACACCCCTTTTTTCCCTCCGAAAATGTTGTTTTTGAAACAAAAAA
>Ga0123354_10020065_pt1 | contig 10507 bp, 3 predicted proteins | sample TergutLab28metaG_2_FD_97872 | JGI IMG/M metagenome (GOLD analysis project Ga0123354, IMG submission 97872) | Labiotermes labralis P4 segment gut microbial communities from Petit-Saut dam, French Guiana - Lab288 P4 | ecosystem: Host-associated > Arthropoda: Insects > Digestive system > Gut ...
CGGGGGAATGGAGGAGAATGCATAACGAGGAGCTAAGTGATCTGTACTCCTCACCCAATATTGTGCGGGTGATAAAATCGAGAAGAATGAGATGGGCAGGGCATGTGGCGCGTATGGGGGAGGGGAGGGGGCGTATAGGGTCTTGGTGGGGAAACCGGAGGGAAAGAGACCACTGGGGAGACCTAGGCGTAGATGGATGGATAATATTAGGATGGATCTCCAGGAGGTGGGATGTAGGTATGTGGACTGGATTGGGTTGGCCCAGGATAGGGACAGGTGGCGGACGTTTGTGAGTACGGTAATGAACCTTCGGGTTCCATGAAATGCGGGGAAATTCTTGACTAGCTGCAAACCAGTTAGCTTCTCAAGAAGGACTCTGCACCATGGAGTAAGTATGTTAGTTTAATGTATGAACATAAAAAATTGGAAAGGTACTGACGTGTAAATCTGTTGGGACCGGGCCCTCGTCTTATGAAGAAAGAATTTGCGGGGCCGCGATCTCACAAAGATTGAGAAACACTGGTCTAAACTACACGCTGAATGAGCTGGAATTTAGGTCCCCACATGTTCATGGGAGTTTTCTCTTCTCCAACGGCTCCGGAGCCCATTCAGCCTCCTCTTTAGTGGGTAGCAGGTGCAAATCCCCTGGAAGTGAGCGGCCGTGGCGTGAGTTTCCATCTATTGCTGAGGTTAAGAATAAGTGACGCAATGCCTCCACTAACCCTGCGCCTTCATGGCGTGTACGACAAATCTGACTTTACCTATCGATTTACGTACTTGGTTCCACGATCTAAGACCCCGATTTTTATGCCACTCTCCACCCCAGGCATTAAAAATAAAAAAATAAAATAAAAGGTCTATTTCGCCATATTACATGCCGTCAAGGAACAGAGGAACACTTCGGTACTGGAAGAGAGTGGGTAGTCAACGCCAAGCCCCAGCAGCTATACCCCGGGGAAAGGGACCATCTACCCACATTACAGGTGGCTGGATCGACTTCTGGGCCAGACTGGACGGGTACAGAAAATCTCTCCCATAGCGGGTTTCTAATCCCTGACCGTCCAGGTCGAGGAGAATCATTATATGGACTGCACTATGCGGCCGCCCAGCACGTAGGATAAAAGTAACTCACAATATTCTAATTTCTATAGCAGGAGCCTGCTGATGGCAGCAAATATCTGTCTACACAAGATCCTGCCAGTGAAGTGACGCTATATAGTCTGGTAGAAATATTCCAGCCACGCGGTAGAACCTGTCGCCTCTGTCCTCAGCACAACCAATAAGCAGGCAGCGGATTTTTCGAAATATTTGTGGATATTATTTAGACCACACGACGACGATATTCCGAGTAGTTACCGGTATGAGAACGTCACGTATTGTGATATCTGATTACCACTTTACATTGCTCATCTTTTTTTTTCAGGAGCTGTTACGTACAAAAAATATAACAGTTTTGCTGCGGGGGTTTGATTTGCACTGTAAGAGGATGTTCGTCCCACAACCATCCCGAAAGCTATAGGACCAGTTCTTGACGGCTGTTCGCGACTGCTGGCTTTTCAACGTATTCGCAGTTACCTTCTGTGTCTGGAGGTCGTTTCCACCCTTCGCAACCCGAGAAGGCGGCATGCGGTGGTGACAAGGGACGGTGTTAACAAGAATGTCACGAAGGTACTGTAAATAGACCTCTGTAAGCTCAAGTCGAGAGGGTAGCTTATAGGGAACTGTGATAACGAGTTCCTCTGGGATGTTACGCCGCGTCACTGAGTGATTGGTGTCCAAGATTCGGGACAGCGTCGCGGTCCCGTCTTCAAGGCTAGAATGTGCAATGAATCTTCACCGGATATTCGACCATTGAAGAAATTTGCTTCCCATCTTACACCTCACATTAAGACATACGTACAATTCATGTGAGGAGAAGCATTCCAGTCATACAAGATAGGGAATTAAGCTCAAAAATGTGTGTTGAATAGGCCTACTTCAGTGCATTACTCAATGGAAGCAGTCTAATATGAAGTTTTACAGGCAGTCCACGTCACAATGAACAACGCTGCTTTGCTTTCATGTTTCAGATTTTAGTGACCGAAGATTCGACAAACGTTACCCCTACTCGGATAAACGGTATTTTGTGGGGAATTTTAATTCGTTCTTTTTGATAAATTTCTATGGGAAAAACATATTTCGTTCTATGTTGTTTCGCTCAACGTTACGAATTTCAGGTAAATAACCCCAAAATTAAAAGAGAAGTTAATTTACCGACTTATAACTAACAAGCCTGCAGGCTCCATTGAGAAATCTTCTACTTGACAAGCTAACAGTCGCTCATCTAGTCAGTAAATTCTATTGCTTTTAAGGAACCGAAAGTTTATCGCCATGGTCATTTGTGCATGCTACTGGACACTGACATTTGTCCATGCTACTGGACACTGACATTTGTGCATGCTACTGGACACTGACATTTGTGCATGCTACTGGACACTGACATTTGTGCATGCTACTGGACACTGACATTTGTGCATGCTACTGGACACTGACATTAACCATAATACACATACGTGAAATAACTTCTGTATTTTGATTATTAGTTACAAATGTTTGAGGTATTTAACTTAATCTTAACTCTCAGTGTTGACTTTTGAAGATGGGAACCGATAGGTTGTCCCGAAACTTCGGTAAAAACTAGAGACTTCGTCATAAGTGGGTCAGGTTCCTTTGGTACACCATCATAGTCAGATTCCAAGTCCTTTGGGAATCACCATAAGCAAGTCGAGATACTCTGAGATTCGGTAATATGCAGGCATAACTCCTTTTGGCAGCTTATGTCGTCATTCATAATACTCACTTGTAGAAACGGAAGATGGGGAAAGAGGCGTGAAGAACAGGATTGTTAACGACGTTGGCAGCTTCATGTATGAGTTGGTGGGAGCCCTTGAAGAGCCAAGGACCTCTTAGATAGTCAAGAACTTCCTCGCTTTTTGTGGATCTCCATGTTTAGTTTCCGTTTGGAGGAGATTTCATAATGAGGGGCTGCATGATCTATACTGCTTATCAAATGTTCTTCGAGTGCTCAAATCAAGAACGATGAGGTGGATGGAGAATGTGAGGGACAGGAGAAGTGCTTACAGGGTTTTGGTGGGGAAACCTGAGAGAAAGAACGCACATGGAAACCCTAGGCGTGGATGGGAGGATATTATTAAAATGGATCTTAAAGACGTTGACTGGGGGGGGGGGTATGGACTGGATTGACCTGACTCAGGAGACGTACAAGTGGCTGGCTGTTGTGAACACGATAATGACCCTTGGTGTTCCATGATATGCGGGGAAATTCTTGACTATCTGAGGAAGTGTTAGCTACTCAAGAAGAACTCTGATTCATAGATTTACTTAAATGGTTAATTGCCGTCACTGGGCCCTATCTTGAGTCAGAAGAATCCAGCCCACAACTACACACCCTGTTTTCATTTGAATACTATTCTTCTGTCCACAGCAAAGTCTTGCAAGGGCCGCTTGCCTTTATCTTTACCCGCCAAACTTTTGTATGTATCAGGTAATTATCTCAAGTGTAAGTCCTGCCCACCTCATCTTCTGCGATTTGATCATCCCTAGTGAAGAATAAAAATTAGTAAGTTCCTCGTTATTTTTCCTTTCCGTGTTCCATACAAAGCAAAACGAAAAAAAAAAGCGGATTTTTATATTGCAAATTTCACGTATTCGCATAGCAGGTGGAAAGAAAATATTCCGAATTGAATGGTATTAAACATAATTTGGTTTTTATGTGCCCCGTGGCGCAAATGAAGAACCCGCAGGCCCCGCGAGACTGGGGGGGGGGGAGGCCAAGGTACAGAATAATAAACTTTTTTTAGTTTTTTCGGAATGTATTTTGTTTTTCTGACAGTAGGCATTATTCTGGATTCCTCTTACGGGAACTGGAAGTAAATTCTCTAATAACTGTAAGGGGCCCCGATTAACTTCTCGCGGGAGGGGGTGGCGATTATCGAAGCGCGGGGGCCTCCGACCCGTTATGTACGCCACTTATCTCCCTTCAAATTATCAGCGAATGTGGTTTAGTTTTGATACTCTCTTCCCACATACAGGAAATATGTCGTATTTTTAACAGATTTGTCACACACCAACACACATCGTGCAATTTATGTGACGTACTATATTAACGTTTTCAAAATTCGGACAAGACGAGCCGGTTTTAAAAGGGGCTCCATAATTACCATTTACAGTCCACTTACCTCAGTATAGACGTTCTTTACTGCTCCAAGACTGCTTACGGGAATTGCTGTGTCTGCTACGGTGTGACACTTCTATAAATGTGTTACTGAATAGCCTTCGTGTTGCGATCAGGGGCTGCATATGGCTGTTACGCGGCACAATATCCCCAAGCAATATAGGCTGTAGCAGAGCAAACCAAATAAGGCCATCCGAACCGTAACAGAGCTGCTGGTTCGAGAATCGGTCTAACACCTCTCCCAGGTCAACCACCACAAAACATTCACTGTGCATTTGTCAATACAACGGATTTTAACTTGGTTTATTTACATCTTCAAGTAAGAGCGCTTTAGTATGGTCGGTGGAATGGTACTGCACTTGTGTATGCAGTTCCTGTATCGGCCTACTTCATAATACGCTACTGAGTTATCGAAATCTAGGAAATTAAATGTAATTTTTTTTTAATTTGAAATTTTAATTTGAAATGCTTATAATTAAATATTTATTTTCTGAACACACCTTGACGTGCTGCAGGTAATCACTTCTTTATGCAATACACACATCTCTTCTGGCGAGCTCAGAGCCATCGCGTTGCAGAATACTGAACATCGAGATTCCGCACGTGCTCATAGCGACGGCTTGGCTTCCAATTTTCTTTTACTGTAGATTATTTCTATTTCCTTCTCCCGAGTTTTTTATTTCATTTTATTTTCTCTGTTGTACTTCCTACTTCTCTTCCCGCCTTTCCAGAACCTTTATTTTTGTCCTACACGAACCCTGCTAAAGTACACTCCGCTACGAATTCAACTACACCCTCACTGAATGCAACTCCGAATGTGTTCCTGGCTTGTTTAACTCATAATTGCTGGAAGATGTTCGTGAACGAATATTTAACAATTAGGAAGTTAGAAGACGTGAGTTACAATTCTGTTATTCCGCTGTGGTAACTGAAGGAATCGGCATCGGGAGTAGAACTGGGTACATCCCGAACGCGTGTCTGTAGCGCAATTGCTACACGATGAGCATGCGTGTTCTGCATGTTATTTAGCAAATGACGTGAGGCGGTAAACATGCATGTTGCACTGGGAAAGTCGAAGGAGGAAGTGGTGCTTATTTGTTTGAAGACTTGACATAGGGAAACCGAGAAGAGTCACAGAGCTCCCATGCCTGATACCTACAGTATTTCACATATTTCTTGATACATTTAGCACTGCGTATATTGTCTAATATTCTCTACGAGGTACGTCATACACATATTGCTTGTTGCATGTAGGCCTAATACAAAGCTTCCCGCAAATGTTCGACCCCTCAGCGGAAGGGTCGCATGCGGCTCCGTTGCAGTCGGGCTGCGGAAATTTGGAATTCTGAGCGAATAGTCGCACCAGCAGTTTAACAAACTATATATCTGTATTAATAGACAACCCTTGTGACTACACGTGAATGGCAAGTGTACTTTTTGGATACAAAAATGAAATAAAACTTTTGAAACGTAAAATTGTGTGTATCAGTCGTGATTTACATTGAAAATTAGCCAAACACCGATTATGCGCGAAGGTAAGAAGCAAAATAAACAAGATCGACAGTGTACGTGTGACGTAACATTGCGGCGCGTTCGCGTAACGATTGTTGTCATGGAAAAGCAACAAGACGTTCTTTTGTGTTCTTTTTGATCTACATGCAGCTGTGAACAATACAAAAGTGTTTAGTGTTACCACGGAAAAGCAAACCTGAGTTCCCTCGGCACTGTTTTCCAGCTACAAAATAATTCATAGCGCTGTCAACAGTATAATATTACCTAGCTTTTCGTGTAAAGTGTCTGATATTTTTGTCCTATTTGAAACAAATGTGGAGTTTATCGACAGATTTTTGCCTAAGTCACGAAAATCCGTCCAGTGGGAGCCGCGCTGATACATAACGGACAAACAGACGGACAGGCATGAAGAAGTTAATAGGTGCTTTGGTGACTTACGCGAAAGCGCCTAAAAGTGAGACTATCATGAATCTTGTAGTCATGGATTTCATTATAAAGAATATGTGCTCGTGGAACCCCTGAAAGCTACCTGCAAAACCCCAGGGCTCAGCGAAACAATAGGCAACTGGTCTATCACACTGACAATGAAACCTACCAGATCGCGGTTGGTTCAGAAAATAATAACCGTTTTATTTAAAAATTACAATTTAACACTAGCTTTATTGTTATTTGGAAGGGGCGAAGGGGTGGCATATCTAACTGCCATTTACACAAGAGACTGGGATATTCAAGGTTATTGTTATCATCAAAAAACAAATTTAAGGCTAGACTGTAAACCCTTTGCTTATGTGCCAGAAAATCACACATAAAACAACATAAATTTCCATAGCTGTTGTAGTTAAAGCGTGACTCCCTGTAAGTACCTCAGCTTAGTACCGAGGTTAATAATATGTGGGACTACACGTCCACTCTTCCATAAGTCTTTATGACTAGATGCTTCAATGGTTTTAAATAAACTTAGTCAAATTTGCATTCATATTTACATTGTAATAATTGTACAGGCTGAGACTTGATTCTCATTCTCTATTAACAGCTCAAGAATCGCAAGAGCAATGCCCACTTCGAGTATACGTATTTAGCATCCTTCCTTTCTTTAAAGGGAAACAGAGCAAGCTCATGACACCATCATATTGTTTTTGCCCCTCATATGAACATGTGAAGTACGTACTGAAGTTCTAAGAACATATATCACTGGAGGCCACAACAATGTGGAACTCTCAGTTTACTGCAGTCAGTAACAATACGTCTGCACGTAAGAATGAAGTAAAAGAGCCACCAACGCCGCTTACTGTAGGATCCTGCTTCGCAATCAGGATTCCGCAGAACATCGTTAGTGGTTCTGCGATGAATTGTGGAGTAAATACATGAAAATTTTAAAATACAGCGAAAAATTCCAATATCCCTCGAAAAATTGCGGAAATTATGGTCCGGAAATTGGGCATATTAGAGCAAAGTGCGAGCGCTAGCAGTCGTCTGTTTGTTTTCTCGCCTGACAACGTTTTAATACGTAGGGGTTCCTTGGGATAAGAAAAGGTATTTTAGGGTTTCCTGCAACGAAGGAAGATTTAGGAAACGCTGCCCTACGTAGGAGGATAATGAAATAATGTATCGTCGTAGATGTTGAGAAATTTAGCATCTTTCTCACGAAAATATGTATGCAAGATGTATGAAACCAGAATGGTGGCCATGCTCAAAACTTTCCTTATTTTGTGGTAAGATGGCGATAATTAAGAACTATTACAGCTAGGCAAGTGAAGATATGCGTACTGAGGAGCTGCATGGTTTGTAGGTCCGCTCGTCATGAAATATCAGTGGGATGATCGTATGAAGAAAGATGAGATGAGATGGGCTGTGCATGTGCAATAAACAAGGGGAAAAGGAAAAGCAAACACAACTTTAATCTAAGAAATTGAAGTTGACACGGAGGTGAAAATTAAAATGCATTTCGGAGGAATCTATAGCATTTTACCGAGCTAAAAATGTCACGTTTTGAAGGAACCTAATGCCTACATCTTTTACCGTCAGGATGGAAGGAGGAGGTTACTTCAAAACTTTGATATCTACCTACGATACTACAAGGCGTCAAGTCTCGTGTGATCATAATCGTATGTGTAATCAGTAGACCTCTAGGGAATAAATATTTTGAATACCCTGGCCTAGACTGAGGAACGATGCTAAATAAATCTTAAGACTGAATTCATTTGGCTCAGAATAGAGTCCCATGGCTGACTCTTGTGAACACGGTAATGAGTCTACACGTTTTATAAAGTGCGCGGGGCTTTTTGAGCTGGTGTATGAGGTTTGAGTTTTTAACGACGGTGAAGATGGTCTTCTGGATTATGGCTCGCGTACGTGGCTACCAAAGTCCTGCAGTAAAATACCGCCTTATTCTTCGTGGTAGAAATGACTATATCTCTGTTCCGTTCGCTGCGCGGGATGATCCACCTTGCTGTCGATTTTCCAGCGCGCATCAAAATTTGTTACTTTACACCGCTACATAAAGTTCGGAAGTGTTTCTGTGCTTCCTGAGATCTACGCATTCGGCTGACTGTCGCATGTATCCACGCCAGGGGGGGGGGGGGGTTTAAATGCCTTCCTATGCCAGGGACGCACATACTCTAAAGGTTAATTATTTCCTAAAGTTGTGTCTTCGACTGAAAAGTATGCGTCAACCGAAAGTACAATATGATTGAGTAATTGCTGTTATTTGATTGTTGAAATTTTCCATATTGTTAGAAGTGAACACATGGAAGCAGAAGGAGACCCTGTCCCAGAAACAAGTACCAATCAGATCGTCGATTCTCTGCCTATGCCTGTTCAACCAAAGAAGAAGATGAAAGGATGGGAAGAGTGCGAAATGCTGGAGGTGTTACTGGCCTTTCTGTTCAAGTCCTGAAACGGACTGGCGATTCAAGTTCAAACCCTGAACAAGCTTGATTCAGATAAATTCCTTTTCGCTGTAAATAACGTAACTTGGGGAAACAGCAGGAGCTTGTGGATGCCGTTAAATCATTCAAAAGCTTGAGCCTGGACAGAACACCCATCAACTGTCAAGTTGCTAGGAGTTTTGCAGCTCGGTGTTTCTGGGCGAAACCCGAGACTTTTACACTTCTGAGGAAGTAATTCATTCAATAAGAAGTGCCAGTGGGCAACATCCCTAAATGTTCATATATCATAAGTTTGGGGTCTACTGACTTGAATTAGCTCAACCAGTGTGGTTTAGCATTCCAGAAAGTAAGATTCGGCCTACGAGGTTTCCCTAAATTTGAATATCGTCCAATAGAATCATTTCTGTACATAGGGGGGTATTTCGTCTGGACGGTGTAGAAGATGCGAGAATGGGGTGACACTCCGTTTTGGCAGCAGGAGTAGTATAGGTAAAGTGATCCCGTTACAGACCCGATGTGCCCCAGAGGGTGGGTAGAGGTTTAGCTCTACTCTTCCATGACCGCCGCACTAGAAGGGGGTGAGTGGTCAGCAGCACGCCCCGGCCGCACTTTACCCCCGGGAAAGACCCGGTACCCATTTTACAGAAGGCTGAGTGGGCCCCAGGGCCGGTCTGGAAGGGTGGAAAATCTCGTCCCCACCGGGATTCGACCCCAGACCGTCCAGCCCATAGTCAGCTGGCAGCTGGAGTACTGCGTACATAAAATTGTGTACTCCGTCAGTCTGGGACTATTTTAATTTAAAATTTCGATTAAATAGTGACATATAACTGTGTGTGCCAGTGCCGTGGATACACCCACTGTGTTACAATCTGACAGTTGCAACTTCTGCAAATAAAATAAAGAAAATCCCCAAGAACTAAGTATTGTGTACGTGTGTCAGACGGAATAGTGGATCGCGGGCCTGAGATAAGACCTTCAGGTTTACTAAGCGACAGAAAGGTACCTACACACCTACGCATCCCAGGGTGAAGGGGGCCAGTAACAAAGGCATTCACTATACTGAGGTCGTCGGCAGCGGCCTCCACAGACGACAACGAATACCGAAATTCTGGCACTTTCATTGCAAACAAGTTGCGAAATTACTTGCCGCGCACCAGGAACAAGGCACAGCACGAAATAAGCCGTATCATAACCGCTGCCGACCAGGTGTTTTTGATGTTTCATATCTTGTCCGCACTCCGTCACTAGCACACCAGGTTTCCTCTCTGACCACTCCTTCTTCTGCTGTTGGTTCAAACGACGTAAATCTGAGCGATCTGGCTTGCCTTTAAATTGCTTAAACTATTATTCAGTTACTAAAAGTACTTTGTTAGTTATATATATATATATATATATATATATGCATATATCTTGCAAATTACAGGTATTTTAAATAATGTGTTTAGACCACAAAAACCCTTAAGAAAACAAGAATAAAACTATACAATACACTAGCCCTTCCAGTCTTGTTATATGGCAGCGAAACTTGGACTGTTAAAGCAAGTGACGCCAGAAGAATAACAGCGGCAGAGATGAAATACGTGAGAAGAACAGCAGGATACACTTCGACAGATTACAAAACAAATGCATAAATTGCAAAGGAGTTAAAAATAACACCAATGTTGGACAAATTACTGGAATACAAGAGAAGCTGGATGCAACATGTAAATAGAATGCCTCGAAATAGATTACCCAGGGTAATGAAATACTACTTCCCACCTGGCAGAAGGAATCATGTTAGACCTTTGAAGAGACTTCTGGATACGTGAGACCGGAACGGGTCAACAAGTGACCCAACTCCATGAAAGATATATGATGATGATGATGATGATGA
>Ga0123354_10020066_pt1 | contig 10506 bp, 6 predicted proteins | sample TergutLab28metaG_2_FD_97872 | JGI IMG/M metagenome (GOLD analysis project Ga0123354, IMG submission 97872) | Labiotermes labralis P4 segment gut microbial communities from Petit-Saut dam, French Guiana - Lab288 P4 | ecosystem: Host-associated > Arthropoda: Insects > Digestive system > Gut ...
AACTTTAGCAAGGACGATATAGCTCCCTGATGATGGTCCTAGGACCAAAACATGTCGGAGCGTTTTTAATGTTTTAAGGTGTAAATTTTATAAATTTATATAAGTGCAATCATTGGTAAAATAATTGAGTGACTTGACAACATGCACAGTATAACAACGAAAATACAAATTTCAGTTTCATGGTTAGGAAACCCTTTTAATTTGATTTCAGAACCCTTATTAAAACCTTGTAATTTAGGTGCCAGTTGCAAGGACCTACTTTTATTTTGTGGCAACTCTGTATACTTACAACCATGGAGAGTGTAAGAACACAGCAGACTGGGCAACATATGGCCTGTACTTCATTTACTTTGTGTGCCAACCAGTTGTGTAAATGAGCATATTTTCACATGTTTTGAAACTGGGATCATTTTAATAGTTTGGTTTAGTATGACAAGGCAAATTATACACCTATCCCTTGCTTTATGGTTGTCGTCTATTCTGTGAATACTGTATGTAAGGTGAAAGTCCATAAAACAAAATATGTTGCAGCATAGGTGCAGGCGTTCTAACTCGTGTGCTCACCTGACCCACTTTATAGAATGTTTGTCTGTAAAAGCAAAAGAGCAGAAAATTTTAGTATGAACATCTCACTATGACACATAAACTAACGTACTAAATAGAACTGTTGATCACAGTTCAGCTTTTTTGTAGTTATTTAATATTAATACAAAATGTTTCCACCAACATGGTCATCAACAGGTACTACATATCATAAAACACTCTGAGGAAGGTTAATTGCAAGAGTCAGGTCGATAATAGAAAGAGACCTCATTCTTTACATGAAAGTAGGACTTTAAACAGGTTCATATATGACCGTATAATTCAAGTATTTATGTATATTCAGCTATGGGGTACATAAATGTTATGTTAATAAATTTTGTAGCCAGTATGCCAGTACTCTTGTTGAAAGATTGGGTACATTAAAGTTGTGATTACTGGTAACTCTTTCCACATGCAAAATTTCTTGTAATAAATCAGTGAATTAATTTCTGTGGATTTAGGTTATGTGCTGTCTTAAATGATAATCCTGGAATTAAAACAAAGAAATGAAGTAAATTAAGTGTAATGGTAATTATGAAAGTTATTTATATTACATTTAGGAAAATGTGGGATGTTAAAATTCCTACGGTTGAAATGTTTTGAGTTTTATTGCTAAGTTGAATCACACCACAACACGATAGAAACATTTTACATCTTTAAAGAAGCAAAAACAATAACCAGCTTAATCATCCAAGTACCCTGGAAACAAACGCTATCTTCAGGGCTTTAATGGAACAAGACTCAAAACAAACAACAGTCACCCTTTCTCAGTACTCTCAATAGTCCATCAGCTTCTGTGTAATAATAACACATCCTCCATCTGCATACACTTTCCCTCAGAAACCACGTAAGTTCACTTTATGTGCTTCTTTAGCATAACCAATAACTTAAAAGTTCTATACACTCCTTGTTTATTTTAATAATCTGCAGTTATTTATTTTCAGATTCAAACCCATAAAACTGACAAACTAAAGTTAGTAATACAATCTAAAAATTTTCAGCTGTAAGAATTTTCACTTTTTATGTTCTCATGTATGTATTAAAATATCTTTAGTAATTACCATCACACTTAATCTGCTTAATTCCTGTATTTAAATCAAGAATTATCATTCAAGAAACCACATAACCATCACTGAAATCCACTCACAGATTCATCACAAAAATTTTCTTTGTGGAAACAAATACCAATAATCAGAACAACTTGGTATTCAGTACCTTTCTACAATAGTACGACTATAAGATTTACCAGCGTATCCTTTATGTACTGCAATTGATAGCTGAATGTATAAAACCTTGTGTTATACCAATATATATGAAACTTTTTAAAACCGTACTTTCATGTAAACAATGAAATTTCTTACTATTATAGTCCTGACTGCTTCAATTAAATTTCCTCAAAGAGTTTTGTGATTTGTAATACCTAGTAATGGCTGTGCTGGCCGAAACATGTTGTATTAAATATTAAGGAACTGTAATAAAGTTGAGTTATGATTGGCAGTCCTATTTATTAATTCATAAAAAGCGGTCCTTAAGAGCAAAGGGCAGGTAAAGGTAAAGCAGTCCCGCTACAGGCCTGGAGTGGCCCAAAGGGTTCCAGGAAGTTAAGGTTCCCAGATGTCATGACAACGGCACAGGATGGTGGTAAGGTTGTCAGCCTTATGCGCCGGCCGCCTTTACCCACAGATTTGGCAGCACACACAATATAATATTTTCATGATTGCAGAAGTCCCTACTCAGTATTGCACATGTCAAAAGCTGTAATGCAGTTAAAAGAAGGAGCAGAAATATTCCAAGGAAAGGGACATTACAAGGAAGACAGTGTGTGTTAATGAATGCTCAGTTATTCAAAGACATGAGGCATGTACAACTGAAGCTTCATCGAGGTTGTTCACTGGTAAAGGTACCTCAAGAGTGAGATGAGTCACCAGTGGCATTTAGACAGGAGTTTCGCTGTTGCACAAGTTTGCATATCCTTTGTGCCAAGAGCACTTTGTGCTGCAGCCTAAGCCACTGTACCACAATCTCCTGCACTTCATTCTTTATTACAAACATTCAGCTGATGAGCGCTTTTTTAATGGTGTAAAGACATGAAAATTGTACAGAGAAAAACTCAGGCTTTATGCATGATGCCTGACCATGTCCCATCATACCATGGTGTGGGACGTCATGAAGCAGGATGATCCTGTTAGCAAGTTTACCCAGAAATTTATGCCTTAATCTTGGTATTGTGATGTTGAAGTGTCTGGTGGTAAAGTTTAGTATTGACTTTTTCATCATGTGAATTGCAGTCCAGAAGTGTGGGTCCCCCTCAGTGTCCTTCTGGTCTTGTTTGGATGGATTCACCACCTGTTACACCGTCTTCAAACAGTGCCAAAATGCTATCCATACTGGCTGCTCCCAGTCAAATATACAGTTTTACAGAAGTGCCAGACAGTATGGTTATGTAGTCACGTACATACGGTGCACCACATACACTGCCACAGTAACACCACAAGTGGGTTTCAGTTTTGCATGCCTCCTATGAATACACATACTACTGTCCACAACGAGGCTTATTTAAACAAAACAGATTATCATACAGTAAAACACCACAGCTGGAGAAATTGTAACATACTGTACACAGTTAAACCAAATGATGTTACCAAATCTGTAAGTGAAGAATCGAAACGTGATAGATGATATTGTATACACAAACCCTTGCTGTGTAACATAAAGCTGCCACTACCATTTCCATAGCCTCACCATTTGCATGTAATAGATTTTAATGCTGTTTCATTTTCATCATGTATTGAATATGAGTTCTGTAGGATACATAATGTAAAAACTTCATTCTTTCCAACTTTGGTGTTACTGAATGACCTCTTTCATGGTGATCATAATTTTTTAAACATGTAGGAGGAAGATATAAATATGAATGACACACGACAAATAATTCATGTATGTTGTTCATGTAAACATATTATATCAAATTTAATGTCAGTGCACAGTACGAAGTAAATTATCTTAAAACAATTGTAACCATAATTTTATGCTGAGGATGTGCAGCAATATCAGTAAGAAAAAACAACTTTTAATATTCAACATTTTACTTTTAGCAGTGTTGGAAAGGGAAATAAAAAGAGGTCTATAAAATAACAGATGTATAAAAATTTTACTAATGCAGATTTTGTTAAATCTCCCAAGCATTAATATAATTTTGGACATGTAAATAGTATGTTTCAAAGTACAATAGCTTGCTTTTTCAACACAGGTTCCATCAGAGAGACGAACTTTGCCATCTGAACTGCCAGGACCTTTGCGGCGTCGAACATTCCAGAAGCGTTCTGCCCAGTCTCCTCGAGAGGAAACACTGCAGACATCATGCTCCCTTCCTGAAACACCCATCTTCGCCAGAGGTTGTGATATCCCTCGCACCCCTCACCGAAGAGCCCCAGATATTCCAGGGATGGCGCAAACAGCTCCACGACCTGGGGGACTTGCCACAGGTGGTTACAGACGAGCTGGCACAGGCCCACTACAGGTGCATTGTACAGGAGTTGCATTGGGATCTGGCGGATTGAGCCAAGCTCTTGCGGGTGCCGAGCTTCTGCGACTGGCAGGTGGGCCAGGTCGGGGCTGGTATCCCCGACATCGGCAACATCGACCTGCCTCCATTGAACACCTGGACCGCCTTGCACCTGGTCACAGCCCAGGACATAACACACCTAGTCCCTGGGAGTCAAGAGACTCCAGGAAGCCACTGACACTTCCTCCAAATCTGTCACCCAAGTTCTTCCATCGTTCACCACGTGAGGCCCTGCGAAGAGTCACAAGCCTTCTCATCAGGAAAGGTAAGCCTCACAACTGAATGAGCAATTTTATTTTTAGGTCAGAGGAAGATGTGTTATACAGTGGACTGAATAAGTCTGCTACTGCAAACATTTCATGCAAAGCAAATCTGATCAACCTACACACAATTCTGTGGGGTTGCATAGTTTGTACACGGTGCTACACTCACACTATCAGCACCACAGACTCTTAAGTTAATAAGTAAGTGGAAGATTGCCTTCAGCTTTAGTGTATTCAGAAACTATCTTGGTTTGAATTTCCAGCAGGACAACAACCCAACTTTATGTGGTACTTCTGTTTCCTTCCAAGTGATTTCCATATTACTGTTGTAAAATAGGCCATGACTTATTCTTGGTCAGCTCTAATTCACTGTGAGACGTGCAGGCATATGTCCATACTGAAATATACATTAAACTTGTTGGCCAGTCACCTTGAATGAAACCTGCAATAGTAACGTGTAACTAGGCTTGGTAGAGATTAATTCATTATTCCACAATATTTCTATTCCTTTCTACTGTGAAAGAACAAAAAATATTTAACAAAAGTAACTACCAGCTAAAACAAATCACGAACATATATCCTTCCACCTGTTACAGTGTGTCCAGCGGTGAGTCAAAGTAATATTTCTCATGCCCATCAAATTTCCCACATTTGTACTGGCTGAAGCTAAGTTCAGAATCTTTAGAGTTACACTACATGTGCGTGGAACTTTTCATTTATTAAAATATGGATGGACATAAAGAGTTAATGAACACATTAGACTGTAGACAGAAATGTTGTTGGTGTGTTTAGTGACCAATAAAGATGTCAAGTTTCGGAGTTACTGTTGTCAGCATCACATATCTTAACGCTGTTTGAGCACAGAAGTCAGAGTGTTATTGAATTATGCCCTTCTTTTCTGCGTATCCTGGGATAAGATTTGGTTGTGCGGATCTGATTTACAAGAAATTTGTAAATTTGTCAGGAAATGCCACATTTCACCTCCTTGATGTAGAATAACTTCATTTTCTTTGTGGACTATGGTCTTTTTCTATTTATAACTTCCTTTTCTGTTTGATCTCTGTGTATATCTTTGTCATTTGCTGTAATCACATCATGTACCTAACACCATTAATTATAAACGTTGCATTGCCAAGTAGTGGTGACTTTGATGAAATAAAGTAAGTAATTAAAAGTTCCGATAATCTAAATTATTGGTGACGGATGTGTGAGTTTTTGTGGTGTGTTCAGGAGAATAGGCTTTGGTGGAGTGAGAGAGTGTGAGATAAAATTGTGTGGGGAACATATGTTGTGTCCTGGTCACCAGAAACATAATTGTGCTGGTGGTTTATGTCGAGAACTATAATACAATGTACCGCGTAATGCAAGCTTTAGCTAAGTAACAGAGGTTTTGTTTTCGTTGTAAATGTAAAGGTGATATCATCTGTGTGATTAATTATCGCACCCTGAAGATTTATGGGGGAGTAGCATTATAATTTGAGACATCCTGAACTTGTTTGATGTTCAGGTGACCGTGTATCGTGATAAATTCTTACAATAAAACCAACTAGATGCACTAATTTCTCAAATTTATATTTGGAATAAAAACTCTACATGTTTCAGACAGTTCCTCTGTCCATCATCAGGAGTTTTTCACTGTACACACAGCAGTGGTATATGTCATTCAGGTTTGCTGACAGCTTGCTAGCAGGATCAGGACAGAACTGACAATGGACAGAGGAACTGTCCGAAACATGTAGAGTTTTATTCTAAAAATAAATTTGAGAAATTAGTAAATCTAGTCGGTTTTATTATAAGAACATTCTGAACCTCAGCAGCATGGAAATGAGCCACAGTTGTACACGCAGCAGCTTTACCTACAAGGTAGGAGCCCACAGTACTTGGCTGTGTATCAGAATGTGTGGTGCCAGAGCAAGGTTAGATGCAGTGACAAAGGAGCAAATCTCTGCCCCATAAGGAATCAAATTTCATCGCCCATCCCATAGCCAGTCATCATGAAACATCTAACAGAATTAAAGATGAATTAACCGATGTTGTTTAAAATATTCAGGGCAAGACATCTGAGTCCATTCCATACAGAAGACTTTAAAGATGCAGTTCTATTGTTTGGTTGACGTGATGGACGAATCAGTTGGAGACAGGGTGTTGAAAACAGTACTAGTGAAGCTAGTGTCTTGGTGTTAACTGTTGAACTCAGTGGAGCAGAGTCCTGTGATACAACACTCAGCTAGTAAAGACATTACTCTTCTTTTGTGGAACTTACAGGATTCATTAATGTCAGGGCTGGATAAGGGGTAGGTGTGGGTAAACTTCTACTGTCCTTCCAGAGCTCTTGATAGAAGTTATTTCCAGCATCTAAAGCCATTCCCATTGAGTTGTGTCACAAGAAATCAACTGTAACTGAAGGCAGGAAATTTATACACCTTTTGATAATCAACACTTCATAGAAGGATGGTCCTAGCACATATTTCTTATCTGCTCTGTGCATGCACTGTGCAGTTAACTCTCCATTTTGTGACAGCCTGTACTGATGTAACTCCTGGTAGCTATGTGTATGTTCTTAGAATTACAGAAATAAACGGAACTTTTGATTGCTCGCCATGGTGACTTGCTGAAAGAACAAATAACATTGGCTTCTTTCATCATTTCATCTTTCTCTGTCATTTTAAAGCTGCTTCAGTCAAAAATTCCGGCACATGAGAGGGCCATACCATAGTTCAGATAGTCGATGGCCACATTCTCATTATAGAGGTCCAGGTTCGACCCCAGGACGATCAGTGTTGGATCTGTGATAGAAATTGATACTGGGACTAGTTTTCTGTGTGAGTACTTAAGTTTTCTTTTGTCAGCGTCACTCCACCAATGCTACACATGCGTATTTCTTCCTCTAGCATCAACACTGTTTAGTTGTAGTTAATGACAGCTTGCTAAATATAGCACTAAAGAAGTGCAGACAGTAGGCAATATTGGCAACCAGCAGATGATACAGACAGAAGAAGGCCTCTTCACTGTTGTGTTTGTCACAAACGCCTGGTTACACAACACAATCTGGTAGTCAGTTGTTGAGGTGCTGCGGTAACTACTTGACATCCATCATATACCATTTGATGTAAAGTCTTACCTTTGGAAAAATGTGCATTTTAAACTATGCTAAAAGCTAAGTCCTAAAGAGGATCATAAGTAATAAATGCAGGTACAATCGGCCAGCTGGACAAAAACACTGTAAATATGGAAGAATATGCATGCACTTCGCCTTCAGCTGGTAATTCTATCACTGTGCCTAATAACAGGAGCAGTGCAGAGAAAAACATTTTCCAGAATATTGTTGGTGTCTTGAAATGTTATTGCAAAAAAAAAAGTGGAACATGTGCAGATATTGGTGAAAAATAAGAAATGGAGAAGCAGTACAAGCAGGAACATCAGCCATCTTGGACCGAAATAAACTGTCATGAGTGATGCAACAACGAGTGGGTGTGAGGAATGAACATCGACAGGTCAAAACAGTTGCAGTGATTGAAGCCAGTAATGCATCAACATAGAAGTAGTAGAACTCACACAGTATGTCAGAAGACAAAATGCGTAACTAAAGAAAAAGTTTTTTGACGTTTTGTTCATGAGGCACTGAACACATTTTTGGAATTGTCAGAACTTTTTTCTTGAGTTGCAGAATAGAAGACCGTGTAAAATTAAAACATGAAAACACAAAATTCTCAGAGTACTCCAGTGTCAGAAAAATAAAAGAGCGTAATTCTGATGCGTAAAACGCACGTGCCATGAAGGATTTCTTCAGAGGATGCCCAGGGTTGGTGAAATAGATGTTATTATCATAAAAGAAGTTTTAGAAGCCAAATTAGTGATATAAAGGCAAAGATACGTGCAGTGACTAAATGTGTGGAGTAAAAAATATGAAATTTAATGAAGTTGTAATGATCTTTGGAAATTGCTGGCTGGGACAGAAGATGTGAATTTTATCTATGGAAATTGTGAATTGGAGAAAATGGTGGAGCAGTTTGATCTAAATAATAGGCAGTATGTGAGAGGACTTACCGAGAATTTGTAGACTTGGCAGGGCAGTGAGTTGCTGCACAAATTCAGACACTCGTAACTGTTAACTGAGCATTTCCAGTGACAACATCCAAATGTGGATGAGGCTTCAGTGGAATGAATGTATGTGTTACCTCAGTGTGCTTCACTTCAGATGGTTCATTTGTCAGATTTACTGTGATTGCATTAGGAGGGCCTTCTTTTCCTTAATTGAGATGGATGTATGAAGAAATGACATTCAAATGATAAAATGCATACCAAAGGGACTGCTTCTACGAAAGGAGAAGCATAAGAAGAAAGTACTAAATGCAGTCGACTCTAGGACGTCAATCAGATCACGAAGGTAAGCCTTGTAGTGCTTATATTGACAGTACATTTTGTGGAAACTCCATATAGACAGTTGTCTTGTAGTGGGAAAGCTTAGGTTTATGTCTATGTAATGCATAGAACAGAAAATAATACCTACTGGTGTTTTAAAGTTAAGTATCTTCACAGCATGCTGAAGACAGCAATGCTTGTTCCTTTTACTATGCCCAGTAACTTTTAAGTCCATGCTTAACAAGGTTAAAGACCTAAGTAGCAACACACGTTGCACAAACTTGGTTTGTAATATTTCCTGTGGTTTAATATTTGGTTATCATTCCCTGGGGTTTCAACCTGTACTTCAGCATGTACCTAGTTCACAGTAATTTCCACTCCTTATTAGTACATTCCAAAGAGCCCATGACTGGTCCTGTCCCTGAGTCACATCAATCCAGTACACTCTTTTCCTCCCAATTTTTTAATACTGTTCCCTCATCTTTGCTTGTGCCTTGCGAGATGTCTCTACCCTTCAGTTTCTGAGATAAAAGTTTCTATGCTTTTTTAATCTCTTGCATGGGTGCTGCATGCTGTGTCCTCAGTCATATTTATTTGATCACCTTGTTTGGCAAGGAGTACACATTACAAAGCTCTTCAATTTGTATTTTTCTCTTTCTTCCTCTTACTTCTTTCCCCTGAAATCCAAATATTCTGTGCATTACCCTCTTCTCATACACCATCAATTTTCTTTTATTGTGAATCGTATGGTGTGATTAACGTTACAAGATGACTAATTATGTGGTGAGTCACACCCATACAAAACTCGCCTTGTAATTGTAGTTTTGTGTGTTTTAATCTCGACGTTTTTAGATGGCAGATAGAAAGACAACATTCCGAAGTCAAAAGTTACGGGGATTCCCGAATTCAATCTACTGTCCATTTATTTCTCTGTGAATATAATTATGTTTTTTCATTAATCGAGTTCCCAAGTATTTTAACTTTGCCACATTTTCAGACGATTTATTGGGTGACTGTATATTATGATATTTTAGGATTCTTACACGAACTTTTTTCACCTTATAAATCGTCTTCATCGACTTCTAATCAAGCCTGTTTTAAAAAATTCGATCTCATTACATCTTGTGTCCTAACGCCCGTGTAAGCCACCGCAGCCGTAAGATTTACTTGTTAATTTGCCCAGTAGTTGGCGTGCTGTATCGGAAGTTACCTACATTCTTTTGATGACTGCTGCCATCTGTCAGAGACGCATACAAACTGTTGGATTTAGCCGCGTAATCGACCCTGACAGTGGAAGATGAATGTGATGTAAGCGGATGGGGTGTGGCCTGTCGCGATGCCGGCAGTGGCTGGACCAACTGGCTAAAGGCTGCGCAGAGGGCGATAACCCGTCTCGTACGTACTTGCATAGCTAGGCGATCGTATACGGCTTTTGTTTCGTTTTTTGACACAAAACTACAATTGAAGGCCAGATATGAAAACCTGTATGTATTTGGGCTGTTTTAACGAGACATTGAGTATCTCAGACAGCGCAGTGTCGAATGATCACAATATTAGTGAATGATTAAATGAGATGAATGTACATGGAACGGGTATTATCCGGCGTTTGCGTGGAGGTTGGAAAAACACGACAACGTTGAATTCGGGTAGCCCGTTTTCCGGCTGCACTTTCAAACCGTGACCTGGAGCACTGCTTTCGTGTTTGGTTTAGTAGACTGCAGAGGATCGAGGTGG